>SKEY01000606.1_pt1 | contig 56084 bp, 38 predicted proteins | sample 4843871 | NCBI WGS metagenome assembly SKEY01 (sample SAMN11008797, study PRJNA524170) | human gut metagenome | biome: Human fecal sample; material: Feces; isolation source: fecal sample from pouch patient p36 | host: Homo sapiens | place: Israel: Tel-Aviv | collected 2016-12-04
CGACAACACCCCCCGGATCATCGACGACAGGGCAGGAAAGTCATACCGGAACCGGCGACCCGGCCCCGACCATCGGGGCCTACCAAACATGGTAATGGGGAGGAACGTCGGCGATGGCGGAAGACAAACGTGAACCGACCCGCGCTTTAGACAAGGCGAGTCGTGTGATGGACGCATTGGCGGCGGAGAATGGCCTGTCTCCGGCAGATATCGCCGACGCCTGTGATATCCCGCGATCCTCCGTATACCGCGTGCTGGATGGACTGGTCGATGTGGGGTGGGCCGTAACGGATACGGATGGCAACTACTCATTATCACTGGACTGGCTGCGATTGGCTGATGCCGCTCGCACGTCTCGTACCGAATGGCAGCCTGCGATTGCGGTCATGCATGCCATCACCGCGCAAACCGGCATGACCTCATTCCTCAGTGTGGTCTCCGGCACTGAATTGGTATGCGTGGAATGCGCGCAAGGTCATGCCATCGATTCGCTGATCCTGCGCCCGGGCCGCGTGCTGCCTCTGCATGCTGGCGCGGCCGGCCGCGTGGCCTTGGCGTATTTCGAGGATGCCGATGCCGAACGCTATCTTGCAGGAGCGCCGTTCCCGGCATATAACGAGAACACGCTGGTCAGTGTGGAACAGTTGCGCGAGGATATTCGCTTGACTCGCGAACGTGGATATGCACTGTCGGATGAGGATGTGACGTTGGGTGTCGGTGCCGTTGGTGTACCGATTGTGGACAACGAGTCCGGTCGCGTGATCGCCAGCCTGTCCGCCGGTGGATTCGTGGACGAAGTGTTAGCCACTCAAGAATCCTTGGCCGCGTTACTGCACGATGGCGTACACGAGATTCAGGCAGCCTGATTCGGCCCGCTAGGCTGTCGGGCTGGACGGTTATGCCCGGTCAGCTATGGCCTTTGCCGGCTACGGTTCTGCTGGTTATGCTTCTGCCCGACTACGCTGCGGTCCGCTGCGCTTCGGCCACACGACCCAGCGCGATGGCGGTGATCAGCACGTACGCCTCGCGCGGGTCGGTGGCATCCCAGCCGGTGGATTCGGCGGCGCGCTTCAAACGGTAGCGGATCGTATTGGGATGTACGTTGAGCTCCTTGGCCGTGGTCTCGAGCGAACCGCCGAACTTCAGGAATGTGGAGACGGTGAGCAGCGTCGGATCATCCGGGCCTGCTGCTGTCAGGCTTCCGTAGACCACGCGGACCAGTTCGTCACGGGCGTCCGCGTCGCCGATTAACGCACGTTCGGGCAGGGCGTCGTCGGTGCGTAACGGGCGCGGCGATGGCTGCACGGTGGCGGCCAGAGCCGGCGCGGCCTGAAGACAGTAGAGCGTGGCCTGAATCGAACGCATCGCGCCATCGGCACCGGTACGCTGCGGACCCAAGGCGATTGGCCGATCGGCGGCGAACGACGGGTCGATGGTATTGCAGATGATTTCCGGCGTGGCCGCACCGACCGGACGAATCAACGCCACTACGGCGGTGCTGTTGCCGATCGGGCGCTTGGCGGTCAGACACACACCGCCGAAATCGGCTACGATTTTCTCGATTTCCTTGGCCGTACGTGCGGCGGACCGGGCAGGGTATCCGGCGATGGCGTAACAATCGAAGTCATGCTCGAAGCCGAGGATGGTGAACAGGGACTCCACTCGTTCGTCGGCCAGATGATTGAACAGGCACTCGAACAGCACGGTGCGTACGCGGTTGGTCGCGGCGATGCCGGGTGCGGACGAATCGGCAACGTCGGCAGCAAGAAGTTCGAGAAAATCTGACATAGTCACTAGTGTAGCGTCGCTGATTGGCGTTGCCTTTCAGCCAAAGACTCTCGCCAATACGTCAGCACCACGAATCCGAATACAAACGCAACCGGCAACATGTGCCGCTCGAAATTATTGGCCGGCGCGGTGATCATCACGCCCATCAGCAGTAGCAGCGGAATATGGGTCATGAGGGTGAGCCAACGTCGGCGAATCACCTCGGCCGCGCCGATCAGCAATGTCATCACCACGTAGAAATTGCCGTGCGTAGGCCAGCCGAGTACGGGAATACCGCCCCATACGCGAGTGAAGCCGGCGATGTGCTCACGCCAGTCATGGTTGTAATCCTTGATCCATGTGGAGTTTTTCTGCACGTAATCGCTGGTCACGTAATAATCCATCGATACGTACGGCTGATCGTTCACATTGAAGTATCCGAAGCATTTGGCCAGCAACGCATCCAGCGCGATGATTGGATTGTCCTTGACGATTTCGAACCATGCCTTGTTGAAATTGGTCATATCCTCGGGCGTCACCGTGCGCCACTTGTAGCTGACCTTCTTGGCCTGAATGCCGGAGGATTTCACCGGGTCGGCGTCCTGCTGGGAGTAAGCGTCGGCCATCTGATCGAGATTGAAGACGGGCGCGAGGTTCTTTTTGGCTTCGTCTGAAATGCCGTCCGGATTGCGCTGGGCCACGCGGGCGATCATTTGCAGCTGTACGCCGCGGCTTTCGATTGGGTCGCCGCCGATGATCGCGCCAGAGGAGATGGCGAAGGAGATGCCGCCGTGAATCAGTACGGTGGGGATGAGCAGCGCCACGACGTAAGTCGCCCAGCGCTTGCGGTCGGCGATCAGAGCCAGCACGATTTGTAGGGCGATGATGTACCACGCATATTTCGCGGAAATCAGCATTACCGACGTGGCCAGGATAAAGGCGATGAAACTGTGACGCGGCAAGTGGACGGGCGTGGCGATGGCAGGGGTCTGAGGATGTTTGCGGGTGCCGGCGGGGTGCCAGGTCTGGACGAGTTCATACCAGACGCTGAACCACCAGACGAACGAGAACGCGAACAGCGGCGATTTGGTGATGGAGATAGTGGAAAACACGGCCAGCGGGCAGACCATAAAGAACAGCAGAATCAGGAATCGAGCCAATCCTCCGGCCTGTGGGGGAGCGGCGGAATCCGTTGCCGTTTTTCCTATCCAAGGCCGGTTCAGGAATCGATTGGCTGCGGCAGCGCAGCAGAACACGGCGAACAGCGTCTGCAGGGCAGCCAACGTCACGATACCGGCATCGTTTGAGCCGGTCAGATGCCTCGCAAACGTGACCATCGCGCCATAGAACACAGTGAGTACCACATTGTGCTGGTCGGTCAGATACGTGGGATCGGACGGCCACATGTAGTGCGCAGTGGGGTAGATGTCCATCGGCACGAAGGAGAAGAAGCCGATATAGGGCTGTTTCAGGCCGGTCCACTGGTTCCAGGCCCAGCTGAATTCACGGATCTGTGAGCGGAGGTCCGCACCGAATGCGGCCAGCAGAGTGGTCGGCACCCAGAGCCAGCCGACAAAAAACACCAGCATAAGCTTCCAGAACCGGTTCGTGCCGCGTGTGATCCAGCGGTCCAGAACAGTGACGGTGGACGTGACGATAGCGCGAACGGTACGACGGGTCTTGGCTGGTTGGCTGGCCTGCTGATCGGCGGCGGGCCGTGATGTTTCGCTATTCCGCTGATGTTGACGTAGTCGCTCGCCGATAGCCCTCGGCAGTATGCGCTGGCCTGCTGCGAATCGCACCATCAGCGTGATGATTCCGAGATATATCAGGAATGACACGACGAATATTGCGGTATTGGCCCAGTTCCAATGGGCGAGGGTGCCGTTCTCCTCGTCCCAGTACAGCGGGCCGACCGCCGTGCACAGTGCAAGCCACAGGCCGGCCAGCACGGCCAGTGTCCAGCGCGCGGCAGCGCCCGCGCGCGCAAGATGCGGGTGGGACTGGCGGCTGGATACGGCGGCAAGCTTCGCGGTGGCTGGTGACGTCATGACAATATATGGTAGCCGCACAGGTCAACGGTTGATATTCGATGTCTGCCGGGCATCGCCATTGTTCGCAAGCCAATATGACGGCCGGGTGCATGCGTGGGGTCGGCGAATGCGGAATTTCCGAAGTTGTGAACGTTAACATGGGCTATGTGGGTGAAAATAGTTGATTTTGCGCGCTTTTCCATGGAATAACGCGGGCATATCGCGCCAAAATCGAGGTAACGTAGTGCCCATGATGATTGCGTTGAAAGCTGCAACGCCGCAGCTACCCAGAACTACAGCCGTCGCAGATCATGTGGTCGCCGTGGACGAAACCGATTCGACCAACGCGCTGGCCGTACAGATGATTGGCGACGGGTCGTTGACGTTGCCCGACCACCAGGATGGCGAACTGGCGGTGGCCGTGGTGGCCGCCGACCGGCAGACCGCCGGCCGTGGGCGCAATGGTCACAAGTGGGTCAGTCAGCCCGGCCGTTGCTCGACGATGTCCTATGCCGTGCGCATTCCGCGCGCGATCGCCACCGACGAATCCGTCAATGGCTGGCTGCAGATGATCGCCGGACTGGTCACGCTGGACGCCCTGAACGGCATGATCGAGGAATACGGTGCCGCGCCGAACCAGCCGGACTGCTCGCTGGAACTCAAATGGCCGAACGACGTGTTCTGCCACGGGCTCAAGCTGGGCGGGCTGCTCTCGGAACTGGTGATTCCGCCGTCGTCCGGTACCGGTACTGATGCTGATGCCGATGACGACGTCGTCATCGTGTTCGGCGTCGGCCTGAACCTGGCCTTGGGCGCCTGTCGGCTGCCCACGCCGCAATCGACCTCGCTGCAGCTGCATGTCTCCGGGCTGCCGTCGTTCGGCGAGATGCGCGATGCGGTGGCCGAACGTCAGGTCGAGGGCTTCCGCGAGCGGTTGGTGAAGTTCATCGCCGACCCGAAGGGCCAGGCCGAGTCGTTGCGCGAGGAGGTGAAGGCGGTGTGCTGGGCGCGCGGCCGTCAGGTCGAGGCGCACTTCACGGACGGCACCACGCTGACCGGCGAAGCCATCGGCCTCAACGAAGACGCCTCACTGATCCTGAGAACACAAGACGGCACGGACCATACGGTCCGCACCGCCGATGTGGGAGTGCTGTAATAGCCGGCCAGTAGCTAGCTAGTAGCTCAGGTCAGCGACCGAGCTTGGACAGGCCGGCGGCGGCCAGAGAGGCCACCACGGCCTTGATGGCGTCGCCAACCACGAAGCCCATGGAGGCCAGGGCCACGGCGGCGAGCGGCGCACCGGTCAGCGCGGACTGGATGACGAAGCCGAAGGCGTACACCACCACGACGCCGCCGACCAGCGCGGCCAGCAGGTAGCGGCCCGCGGTGCGCGCGGCGGCCGCGAAGGACGAAGTGTCGGACTTGCCGCGCAGCAGGGCGATGGCCACCACACCCGGCAGGAAGCCGAAGAGGAAGCCGGCGCTCGGGCCGACCAGGGCCAGCGTGGAGGTGCCGCCGGCGAACACCGGCAGGCCGACCGCACCGGCCGCCAGATAGGTGGCGACGGCGGCGCCGGCCTGACGCCACGGCAGCATAAGACCGGCGAGCATCACCACGAACGTCTGCAGCGTGATCGGCACCGGCGTGCCCGGAATCGGAATCTCGCCGGCGGCCGCGGACAGCCACATCAGCACGGCGAACAGCACCGGCTTCCAGGATGCGGCGACGATACGACGGGCGAGCGATGTGGTGGCCGCAGCGGATGCGGTGGTGTGTGAAGTCTGCATATCAATGACCCCTATGTTGCGTGATATCGCCGTGAACGGCGGGCGGTATGCGATGGATGAGGGGAGGTTCCGGCGGGTCGTGCGGTATCCCCGACAGTCCGAACCGTCCATATGGTGGACGGTCCCAAATGAATCCGACCCTGTGCGGGCGAATCGTGCGGCGATGGACCGATGCCGGTCCGGTCACCTTCCGTTCGCCCGCAGATGAGCCTTCCCCCGAACTTACGGTTGCCATCGTAGAGGTGTTCGATTTCGTGCGGTTTCGTACCAATTTACAAAATTGTCGATTTCGATTTGTCATAAGTTGACGAACACAACCGTAACGTCAATTTCTTGAGTCGGCGCGCAAGGATGTGCAATCGGCGGATTTGCAACGTTTTTGATAGCCGGCGCCAACGGTTGCGTTGCCGGAACCTACGCGCGCGTTTGTTCGTAGCCTACAAAAGGGCGTGAAAGCTTTTGTGTGAACGCGGCTTGCCCTCTCCTCTATATAGAGAGCACAATTTGACACTATGGCTTCTATCGTCAAAAAACTGCTGATTGCGAACCGAGGCGAGATTGCGCTTCGCGTGGTGCGCACGGCCAAGGAGATGGGTATCTCCACCGTGGCCGTCTACTCCGAACAGGACCGCAATAGCCGCTATGTGGACATGGCCGACGAGGCATACCTGCTCTCCGGCGACACCTACAAGGACACGTACCTCAACGAAGATCTGCTGATTGACATCCTGCACAAGACCGGTGCGAATGCCGTGCACCCCGGCTACGGATTCCTTTCCGAAGTGCCGAGCTTCGCGCAGAAGGTCGAGGATGCCGGTGCCATCTGGGTGGGCCCGCACCACACCGCGCTGGTGGATTTGGGCGACAAGATTACCGCCCGCCGCGTGGCCCTACGCGCCAAAGTGCCGCCAGTGCCCGGCCTGTCCGAACCGGTGACCGACGTGCGAACGCTGCTCGACTTCGCACACACCCACGGCTACCCGATCATGATGAAGCGCACTGATGGCGGTGGCGGCCACGGCATCACCGTGGTGCATGACGACGAGGAGCTGCGCCGCTTCTACATGAACCACGACGCGCTGCAAGGCGGCGATCTGAAGGAATACTTCATCGAGAAGTTCGTGGACAAGGCACGCCACGTCGAGACCCAGTCCGGGCGCGACTCGCACGGCAACTTCACCGTGTACTCCACCCGTGACTGCTCGCTGCAGCGCCGCAACCAGAAACTCGTGGAAGAGGCGCCCGCGCCCTTCCTGTCCGAGGAAATCGTCAGCACGCTGGAGGAATACTCCCGCCGCCTGTTCACCACGGTCGGCTACGTGGGCCTGGGCACCTGCGAATTCATGGTGACCCCGAATGGCAAAGTGTACTTCCTGGAAGTCAACCCGCGCTTGCAGGTGGAGCACACCGTCTCCGAAGAGGTCAGCGGCCTCGACCTGGTGCGCGAACAGCTCAATATCGCCGCCGGTGGCGAGCTCACCCGCGCCCCCGAACTGCGCGGCCACAGCTTCGAACTGCGCATCACCAGCGAAGACCCGGCCACCAACCTGACCCCCGGCTCCGGCACCTTGGAGAAGATCCAGTGGCCGGCCGGCCCCGGCGTGCGCATCGATACCGGTGTGGAACAGGGCGACACCATCTCCCCGAAGTTCGATTCGATGATGGGCAAGGTCATCGTCACCGCCCAGAACCGTCTCGACGCCGTGGCCCGTGTGCGCCGCGTGCTCGATGAGCTTGTGATCGAAGGCGTGCCCACGCCGATTCCGCTGTTCAAGGAAATCTTCCGCAACGACGACTTCACCGCCGAGCATGGCCACCCGTTCGCTGTGTCCACCAAGTGGCTGGAGCGCACGTACCTGAACCGCACACCGGCTTCCGCCGCCTCCGGCCAGCCGGCCTCCTTGGCCGCCGCCCCGGGTGCCGCTGCCCCGGCCGCGCCCGACAAGTCCAAGTCGGAGACGTTCGTCATCGAGATGAACAACCGCCGCGTCAAGCTCACCGTGCCACTCGACATCGTGGAGAACATCACCGGCTCGGCCCGCGCCCGCGGTGCCAAGCGACCCACCCAGCCGTTGCGCGGTGCGGGACTGCACAACGTGGCCTCCAGTGCCGCTGCGGCCAACGACGGCGCCAAATCCGGCGTCATCGCCTCCCCGATGCAGGCCGTGGTCACGCGCATCAACGTGTCCGAAGGCCAGCAAGTGGCCAAGGGCGACCTTCTGGTGGTGCTCGAATCCATGAAGATGGAGAACTACGTGTACGCGCCGGCCGCCGGCGAAGTGAAGAAGATTTTCGTTGGCCCGGCCGACGGCGTGGAGGCCGGCGACACGCTGGTCACGCTGGACGTGAACGCCGGCAAGGCCAAGGCTGCTGCGGCTGCGCCGGGATCTCTCCCTCAGGCGGCTGCGTCGACAGCTCCCTCGTCAGAAGGAGCCGATAAGGCCACCGACGCCAAGAAGGAGGGTGGCAATGACTGACATCATGGATTCGCAGGCCGTGAAGGCCGCGGCTGCGGCCTCGGCCGCCAACGCCGCACAGCCTTCGGCCCACCAGCCGCTGCGCACCGCTGTGGTCAAGGCCGCCGAACTGGCCCGCGCCGCCGAAGAGCGCGCCCGCGACAAGCAGCACGCCAAAGGCAAGAAAACCGCGCGCGAACGCCTCGACCTGCTCTTCGACACCGGCACGTTCGAGGAGATCGGCCGCTTCCAGGGCGGCAATATCGCCGGCGGCAACGCCGGTGCGGCCGTCATCACCGGCTTCGGCCAGGTCTACGGCCGCAAAGTGGCCGTCTACGCCCAGGACTTCTCCGTCAAGGGCGGCACCCTCGGCACCGCCGAAGGCGAGAAGATCTGCCGACTGATGGACATGGCCATCGACCTCAAAGTGCCGATCGTGGCCATCGTGGACTCCGGTGGCGCCCGCATCCAGGAAGGCGTGGCCGCCCTGACCCAGTACGGCCGCATCTTCCGCAAGACCTGCGAGGCCAGCGGCTTCGTGCCCCAGCTGAGCCTGATCCTCGGCCCCTGCGCCGGTGGCGCCGTCTATTGCCCGGCACTGACGGACCTCATCATCATGATCCGCGAGAACTCGAACATGTTCGTCACCGGACCGGACGTGGTCAAGGCCTCGACCGGCGAGACCATCTCCATGGCCGACCTCGGCGGCGGCGAAGTGCATAACCGGGTGTCCGGCGTGGCCCACTACCTCGGCGAGGACGAATCGGATGCCATCGACTACGCGCGCACCGTGCTCGCCTACTTGCCGTCCAACAGCGAAAGCAAGCCGCCGGTCTACGCCTACGCCGCCACCCGCGCCGAACGCGAAACCGCCAAGCGACTCGCCACCATCGTGCCCGCCAACGAACGCCAGCCGTACGACATGCTCGAAGTGATCCGTTGCATCGTCGATTACGGCGAATTCGTGCAGGTGCAGGAACTGTTCGGTGCCTCCGCGCTCGTCGGCTTCGCCTGCATCGACGGCAAGCCGGTCGGCATCGTGGCGAACCAGCCGAACGTGCTCGCCGGCATCCTGGACGTCGACTCGTCCGAGAAGGTCGCCCGATTCGTGCGACTATGCGACGCGTTCAACCTGCCCGTGGTCACCCTCGTGGACGTGCCCGGCTACAAGCCCGGCTCCGACCAGGAGCACGCCGGCATCATCCGCCGCGGCGCCAAGGTGATCTACGCCTACGCCAACGCGCAAGTGCCGATGGTGACCGTGGTGCTGCGCAAGGCGTTCGGCGGCGCGTACATCGTGATGGGATCCAAAGCCATCGGCGCGGACCTGAACTTCGCGTGGCCCTCCTCCCAGATCGCGGTGCTCGGTGCGGCCGGCGCGGTGAACATCATCCACCGCCATGACCTGGCCAAGGCCAAAGCCTCCGGACAGGACGTCGATGCGCTGCGGGCCAAGTACATCAAGGAGTACGAGACCAGCACCGTCAACGCGAACCTCTCGCTGGAAATCGGGCAGATCGACGGCATGATCGACCCCGAACAAACCCGTGAAGTGATCGTCGAATCGCTGGCCACGCTTGCTACCAAGCGCCGCATCAAGCGCACCACCAAACACCATGGCAACCAGCCACTTTGATTTTTGAAGACGTCAACCAAAACACAAGTAAGGAAAGTAATGTCCACCTTCTTCCTCAACCGCCTGACCACCGAGCCTCATGCGCTCGCTTTCGCCGGCCAGTCCACCCCGTGGCCGGTCGCCTTGGCAGACCAGACCACCGATCCCAGTCTTGACGAGGCCCTGCGTGGCCACGTCGCCGCAGCCAACCGACTGCTCGCCCCGGCCGCCTCTGACCTGCTGGCCACCACCGGTCGTCCGGTCGACCTGTTCGGCTTCACCCCGAACCCGGCCCGCCTCAGCGCTGCAGCCGACGCCACCGCATCCGTGGAAGGCGTGGCCCTGACCCAGCTCGGCGCCCTGCTCGACTTGGAACACCTTGGCTACAGTGTGGCCGCCGCCAAGCCGGTTGCCGTGCTCGGCCACTCCCAGGGCGTGCTCGCCGTGCACATGACCCGTGCCATCGAGGCCGCCGGCTCCATCGAAGCCGCCGGCAAGACCCTCGACGAGATTCTGGCCGTCGCCGCCCTGATCGGTGCAGCCGGCACTCGCCGCGTGCGCGAACTGGGCCTGAACCCCAAGTACGGCGAGGCCAGCCCGATGCTTTCCGTCAAGGGCGCCACTCGTGAACAGGTCGAGGCTTTGGTGGCCCGCGTCAACAATGCACACGGCCCGATTTCCATTGCCGTCACCAACTCTGACAATCACCACGTGCTGTCCGGCTACCCGGAGGATCTGGCCGCATTTGCCTTCGAAACCGAGCGCGAGCACAAGCACCAGGCCAAGCTGCGTGAACAGAAGCTCCACGGCGGCACTGTGTTCAACCCCACTCTCGAATACCTCGAAGTCACCCTGCCCTTCCATTCTCCGCTCATGGCCGAAGCTGTTGAGCAGACCGTGTCTTGGGCTGGCGCCTGCGGCTTTGACCAGGATCGCACCCGCGCACTCGCTGAGGAAGTGCTGCTCAACCATGTGGACTGGAATGCCCGCGTCAAGGCGCTGTTTAACGCCGCCGACCCGGCCAAGCTGTGGATTGTGGACCTCGGCCCTGGCAACACGCTTGGCAAGCTGATCGGCAACGTGGTGCAGGGCACCGGCATCGGCGTGGTCGAAGCCACCACGTTGGCCGAGCGCTCCGCTCTCTCCACTTTGGAAAGCGAGCCCGAGCGCACCCAGAACTGGAAGGCACTCGCGCCGCGCGTCATCGAAACCCCGGCCGGCGCCAAGCTGGTCACCAAGTTCTCCAAGCTCACCGGCAAGCCGCCGGTGCTGCTGCCCGGCATGACCCCCACCACCGTGGAGCCGGAAATCGTGGCCGCAGCCGCCAACGCCGGCTACTGGGCCGAGCTCGCCGGCGGCGGCCAGGTGACCGCCGAAGTGTTCGACCGCCACATCGCCGCCCTCGAAGACGAGCTTGAGGAAGGCCGCACGGTTGAATTCAACGCGATGTTCATGGACCGCTACCTGTGGAACCTGCAGTTCGGCTCCTCCCGCATCGTGCCCAAGAAGCGTGCTTCCGGCGCTCCGATTGACGGCGTGGTCGTTTCCGCCGGCATCCCCGAGCTGGACGAGGCCGTGGAACTCATCAAGAACCTGCAGGCCGATGGTCTGCCGTACGTGAGCTTCAAGCCCGGCACCGTCGACCAGATTCGTCAGGTCGTGCGCATCGCCAAGGCCGTGGCCCCCACCACCATCATGATTCAGGTCGAAGGCGGCGAGGCCGGCGGCCACCACAGCTGGGAAGCCCTGGATGACCTGCTCGCCGCCACCTACGCCGAAGTGCGCGCCTGCGACAACCTCGTGCTGGTCGCCGGCGGCGGCATCGGCACCCCCGAACGCGCGGCCGACTACATCTCCGGCCAGTGGGCCCACGCCTACGGTCTGCCGGACATGCCGGTCGACGGCGTGCTTATCGGCACCGCTGCGATGACCGCCAAGGAAGCCCACACCAGCCCCGAAGTCAAGCAGATGCTCGTCAAGACGCCCGGCATTCCGGCCGACGCCAAGTCCGATGATGTGTTCGCCCCGCAGGCCGCCCACTGGGTGCCTTCCGGCAAGTCGGTCGGTGGCATGTCCTCAGGACTGAGCCACCTGCATGCCGACATCTACGAGCTTGAGAACGATTCCGCCGAATGCGGCCGCCTGCTTGTGCGCGTGATGAAGCACCCCGAGGAGCTCGACTCCCGCCGCAAGGAAATCATCGAGGCCCTGAACAAGACCGCCAAGCCCTACTTCGGCGATCTGGCCTCCATGACCTACCTCGAGTGGGCACAGCGCTTCGCCGAACTCGCCTTCCCGTGGGCCGACCCGACTTACGCCGACCGATTCCAGCACCTGCTGCAGCGCATCGAAGCCCGCGTGAGCGACACCGATTCCGGCGAATTCACGTCCAAGCTGTTCGCCGCCGACGGTACCTCCGCTGAAGATGCCGCCGCTGCCGGTCTGCTGACTCGCGACAATATTCTCGCCGATCCGGCCCCCGCGCTGGAAAAGCTCGCTCTGGCCTACCCGCAGGTTGCCGAACTCAAGGTCGTTCCGGCCGACGTGGCTTGGTTCCCCGTGCTGGTGCGCGAGTACCCCAAGCCCATGCCGTTCGTGCCTGCCATCGACAACGACCTGCTGCGTTGGTGGGGTCAGGATCAGCTCTGGCAGTCCGAAGACCAGCGTTACTCCGCCGATTCCGTGCGTGCCATCCCCGGCCCGATCTCCGTGGCCGGTATCACCACCGTGGACGAGCCGATCGCCGATATCCTCGGCCGTTTCGAGAACGCGGCCATCGAGCGCGTGAAGGCCGAGCAGAATGCCGCCGAAAACAACGACTTCGCCGCACTCGGCGAGGCTGTTTCCGCCGAGGACTTCATCCGCAAGTCCCCGAACATCTCCTGGGTCGGCCACATCACCGATAACCCCGCCTACGGCACCGCTCTGGGCGATCGGTACTATGAAATCCGCGCGTTCGACGCCGCGGCCGGCAAGTACGATCTGGATATCCACCTCGACACCTACTGGGACAACGACCCGGACGGCGGCACCTCCAAGCACGCCGTTCGTGACATCGTCATTCCGCTCATCGTGGAAGGAACCGAGCTTGGCCGAGTGCCGGTCGTGGATCGCGAGCGTCTGATTCCGGACGTGTACGCAATGCTCGCCGCCACCGCCGGCATTGGCAACACCGCCATCACCGGCGACAAGCTCACCGCGATGCCCACCCTGTCTGTTCCCTTTGACGAGGGAGCTGTCACGGCGAATGCCGTGACTGAGGGAGAGACCGCTCAGAACAGGCCGTTCGGTACCGCCACTGCCACCTACACCTTGTCCGCCAACCTCGGCTTTGACCATGAGGCAGCTACTGGTGCCGCTCTGCCCGCCACATTGCAGCCCAGCCGCATCGCTCCCGACGCACTGGTCGGCCCGGCCTGGCCGGCGATCTACACGGCGCTCGGTTCCGTGTACGTCAAGGGCTACCCGGTTATCGAAGGCCTGCTCAACGCCGTCCACCTCGACCACCTCATCGAACTTGAGGTGAACGAGGAGGACCTGCTCAAGCACACTGGCGAAACCATCACGCTGAAGTCTTGGGCTGAGGACTACTTCGAGTCCGCTTCCGGCCGTGTGGTCACGATTCACGTGACTCATACCGCTGCCGATGGCACGCTGCTCGCCCGCGAAACCGAGCGTTTCGCCATTCGTGGCCGCGTCTACTCTGACGCTCTGCCGGCTGACGCTCCTGAATTCGGCGATGCCGAGCACGCGGAAGTCGCTCCGACGCCGCGCCGCTTGCTGCGCCGTGTGAAGGTCGTCGCTCCGCACGACATGACCGCCTTTGCCCGCACTTCCGGCGACTTCAACCCGATCCACACCTCCACGCGCGGCGCCCGCATCTCCGGTCTGGCCGCCCCGCTTGTGCACGGCATGTGGCTGTCCGCCACCGCCCAGCACGCCGTGCAGGCACTGGACGAGAAGGGCGCCCACTACGAGATCGCCGGCTGGACCTACAACATGTACGGCATGGTCCAGCTCGACGACACCGTCGAGATCTCCGTGGAGCGCGTCGGCAAGGTGCGCCACGGCGGCATGACCCTCGAAGTCACCTGCCGTATCGACGGCCAGCTAGTCTCCCGCGGCACCGCACTGGTCCGCGCGCCTCGCGCCGCCTTCGTCTACCCCGGCCAGGGCATTCAGAAGCAGGGCATGGTTCTGGACGAGCGCGCCAAGTCCGCCGCCGCCCGCGACGTGTGGGAGCGCGCCGACAAGCTCACCCGCGCCAAGCTCGGCTTCTCGATCCTGGGTCTTGTGCGCGATAACCCGAAGGAGCTCACCGCCAACGGCGTGACCTACCGTCACCCCGAAGGCCTGCTCAACCTGACGCAGTTCACGCAGGTGGCGCTCGCGACGGTTGCTTTTGCCCAGACCGCGCGCCTACGCGAAGCCGGCGCCGACATCTGGCCCGCCTACTTCGCCGGCCACTCGCTCGGCGAGTACAACGCGCTGTCCGCATTCGCCGACGTGATTCCGCTGGAAACCGTACTGGAGCTCGTGTTCCACCGTGGTTCCACCATGCACCACCTCATCGAGCGTGACGCCCAGGGCCGCTCCAACTACCGCATGGGTGCCCTGCGCCCGAACCAGTTCGGTGTGGACGACGCTCACGTCAAGGAATACGTGGAATCCGTGGCCAAGGCCTCCGGCGAGTTCCTGGAGATCGTGAACTACAACCTCGCCGGCCAGCAGTACGCCATCGCTGGTACCATCGCCGGCCTGAAGGCGCTGAAGGCCGATTCCGCCCGTCGCGTGGCCGCATTCGGCGGCAAGCCCGCGTTCATGCTGGTGCCCGGCATTGATGTGCCGTTCCACTCCACCTTGCTGCGCAAGGGTGTGCCGGAATTCCGCGACAAGCTCGACGCGCTGTTGCCCGCTTACATCGACTACCGTGGCCGTCTGGTGGACCGCTACATTCCGAACCTCGTGGCTTCGCCGTTCGAGATGACAAAGGAATTCGCCGCCAAGATCCTCGAAGTCGTGCCTTCCGAGCGTATCAAGGCCGCACTGGACGACCCGGCCGTGTGGGATTCCTACGCCGCCGATGACCAGAAGCTCGGCCGACTGCTGCTCACTGAGTTGCTCTCCTGGCAATTCGCCTCCCCGGTGCGTTGGATCGAAACCCAGGCACTGCTGTTCGGCAAGCGTGAACAGGGCGGCCTCGGCATCGAAGAGTACGTCGAAGTCGGCCTCGGCAACGCCCCGACGCTCGCCAACCTCGGTACCAAGACCCTGCGTCTGCCCGAGTTCGCCGGCAACGACACGGTGGTCTACAACGTCGGCCGCGATGAGGGCCGCGTCTACATGACCGACACCGATTCGCTGGTTCCCGACGACGAGCCGGAAGAGACCGCGGCTCCGGTCGAAACCGCTCCCGCCGGCGGTTCCGCCGTCGCCAAGCTTGGCTCGAGCGCAGCCGCTGACGCAGCGCCGGCTGCTGCCGCTGCTCCCGCACCGGCCGCTCCGGTTTCTGCCGCTCCCGCCGGCACCCCGTCCGGTGCCGCCGTCGCCGACCTGCCCTTCAAAGCCTCCGATGGCATCGGCGTCCTCATGGCATACGCCGCCAAGGTTCGTCTTGACCAGATCGGCAGCAACGACACCACCGATACCTTGACCAACGGCGTTTCCTCTCGCCGTAACCAGCTGCTCATGGACATCAGCTCCGAGCTGGGCGTGGCCAGCGTGGACGGTGCCGCCGAGGCGACGCTCGACAAGCTCGCCCAAATCGTCAACAAGGCCGCCCCGAACTACAAGCCGTTCGGTGCCGTGCTCTCCGAGGCACTGCGCGATCGTCTGCGCTCGCTGTTCGGTGCCGCCGGCGTCAAGCAGCAGTACATCCGCGACCGTGTGGCCAACGTGTGGCAGCTCGGCGAAGGCTGGGTGGCCAGCGTGCTTGCCGCACTGCTGCTCGATACCCGCGAGGGCTCCAGCTCCCGTGGCGGTGACCTGGCCAAGCTGCCGACCGCTGCCGTGCAGAACAAGCCGGAAGCCGACAAGCTGATCGACGCCGCTGTTGAAGTGGTCGCCCAGCTTAAGGGCGTTGCCGTGGCTCTGCCGTCCGCCGGTGGTGCCGCTGGCGGTGCCGTGGTCGATTCCGCCGCACTCGACGCCTTCGCCGAGAAGGTCACCGGTTCCAACGGCGTGCTTGCCGCCACCGCCCGCTTCGTGCTGAACGAGCTCGGCGTGGCCGCTCCGGCTCCGGAGGAATCCGAGGACGAGAATGCCGCCGTGGTGGCCGCGGTCGAAGCCGAGCTCGGCTCCGACTGGCCCAAGCAGGTCGCTCCACGCTTTGATGCCAACAAGGCCATCCTCTTCGATGACCGTTGGGCCTCCGCCCGCGAAGACCTCGCCCGCGCCTACTACGACAACGACCCCGCCGCTCTGAACGGCAGCTTCATCGGCCTTGGCAAGACCATCGCCGCCGAAGCCCAGTGGTTCGCCGACAAGTCGAACAACGATGAGCTCAAGGCCGCCTTCCAGAAGGCCGCTTCCGAAGCCCTCGAATCCGTTACTTCCGACAAGAACGCCTCCCGCTACGCGAACGACATCGCCATTGTCACCGGTGTGAGCCCGAACTCCATCGCCGCTCAGGTGGTCGAAGGCCTGCTCGCAGGCGGCGCCACCGTGGTGGCCACCTCACACAGCTTCAAGCCGTCCATCAAGGCTTGGGCGAAGCAGGCGTACCGCGAGCACGCCACCGGCAACGCCAAGCTGTGGCTGGTTCCGGCCAATCTCTCCAGCTATCGCGACGTTGACGCGCTGGTCGACTGGGTGGGCCACGAGCAGAAGAAGACCTCTGGTGCCACCACCACGATCTTGAAGCCCGCGTGGGAGCCGACCCTGTTCTTCCCGTTCGCCGCCCCGCCGGTTCACGGCACGCTTGCCGACTCCGGCGACCTGTTCGAGTCGCAGGCCCGACTGATGCTGTGGGGCGTGGAACGCGCCATCGCCGGCTTCAGCCACATCGGTGCCGACACCAACGTGCAGCACAAGCTGCATGTGGTGCTGCCCGGTTCCCCGAACCGCGGCGTGTTCGGCGGCGACGGTGCCTACGGCGAGGTCAAGAGCGCCTTCGACGCCATCGTCAATCGCGCCCGCGCCGAAAAGGTGTGGTCGAGCCGCGTCACCTTCGCTCACCCGAAGATTGGCTGGGTGCGTGGCACCGGCCTTATGGGCGGCAACGACCCGCTGGTCGCCGTCGTCGAGCGCCACGGCATTCACACCTACTCCACCGCGCAGATCGCGGCCAAACTGCTCGACTTGTGCACCGCCGAATCGCGCGAGCAGGCCCTCAAAGCTCCGCTCGACGTGGATCTGACCGGTGGCCTCGGCTCCGAGCCCATCGACATCAAGGCGTTGCGCGCGGAGGCCATGGCCGATGCGGAGAAGGAATCTTCCTCTGAGAAGGCTGCGATTGAGGGAGAGAAGCCGGAGGGCGGCGCCGCAGGCTCCACTCTCAAGGCTCTGCCCACCCCGATTGTCACCAAGCAGGCCCCGGTCGACCTTGCCGATTGGCAGAACGTCACCGCCCGCCCGGAGGACGAAATCGTCATCGTCTCCGTCGGTGAGCTGGGCCCGTGGGGTTCCGGTCGTACGCGCGCCCAGGCCGAGCTCGGCATCCACTCGGACGGCACCGTCGACCTGAGCGCCGGCGCAGTGCTCGAACTTGCATGGAACATGGGCCTGCTGACTTGGGCCGACAGCCCGAAGCCCGGCTGGTACGACACCGACGGCAACCTGGTGCCCGAAGAGGACATCGCCGAGCGCTACCACGATGAGGTCGTGGCTCGCTCCGGTATCCGTCCGTTCGAGGAGGGCATGGGCGACGACTACAAGGACGGTGCCGACGAAGAAGAAGCCGAGGTCTTCCTGGACCACGACGTCACCTTCTCCGTGCCGACCCGCGATGTCGCCGCCGAATACGTCAAGCTGGACGAAGCGCACACCACCATCGCCCCGGATGAGGAATCCGGCGAATGGAACGTGACCCGCCACGCCGGCTCGATGATCCGCGTGCCGCGCCGCGCCGCCATGACCCGCACAGTCGGCGGCCAGTTCCCGAAGGGCTTCGACCCGACCCGTTGGGGCATCCCCGCTTCGATGGTCGGCGATGTCGACAAGATCGCCCTGTGGAACATCGTCACCACCGTGGACGCCTATCTGGGCGCCGGCTTCACCCCGGCCGAAATCCTCGAGTCCATCCACCCCTCGCTGGTGGCTTCGACCCAGGGCACCGGCTTCGGCGGCATGATGTCGATGCGCAAGCTGTACCTCGACCGCTTCCTCAATCACGAGATTCCGACCGACATCCTGCAGGAGGCCCTGCCGAATGTGGTCGCGGCTCACGTGATGCAGTCCTACATCGGCGGCTATGGCAACATGATCCAGCCCGTCTCCGCCTGCGCCACCGCAGCCGTCTCCCTCGAGGAGGGCGTTGACAAGATCGCCCTCGGCAAGGCCGACTTCGTGGTCACCGGTGCAATCGACGACATCGGCGTGGAATCCGTGATCGGCTTCGGCAACATGAACGCCACTGCCAACTCGGAGGAAATGTACGGCAAGGGCATCGACGCGCGCTTCTTCAGCCGTGCGAACGACCGTCGCCGTGGCGGCTTCCTGGAATCCCAGGGTGGCGGCACGATCCTTGTGACCCGCGGTGACATCGCCGAGAAGCTCGGCCTGCCGGTCGTTGCCGTGGTCGGCTTCATCCACTCCTACGCGGATGGCGCCCACACCTCGATTCCGGCTCCGGGCCTCGGTGCCCTGGCTGCCGGCCTCGGTGGCAAGGACTCCAAGCTCGTGCGCGATCTGGCCAAGCTCGGTGTTTCGGCCGATGACATCGCCGTGGTCTCCAAGCACGACACGTCCACCAACGCCAACGACCCGAACGAGTCCGAGCTGCACAACACGCTGGCCCACGCCATCGGCCGCACCGACGGCAACCCGCTGTTCGTGATCTCCCAGAAGACGCTCACCGGCCACGCCAAGGGCGGTGCCTGCATCTTCCAGGTCAACGGCCTGACGCAGCTGTTCAAGTCCGGCGTGATTCCGGCGAACGTGTCGCTCGACTGCGTGGATCCGAAACTCCAGCGCGACGACCACATGGTCTGGGTCAGAAAGCCCCTGCGCATCGGCGGCGGCGAGGACGAGTTCGGTCGTGAGACCGCTGGTCGCCCGGTCAAGGCCGGTCTGGCCACCTCGCTCGGCTTCGGACACGTCTCCGGCTTCGTGGCGCTGGTTCACCCCGGTGCCTTCGAGGCCGCCGTGGCCAAGGCCGATGGCGAGGCCGCGCTGGAAGCCTGGCGTGAGTGTGCCAACGCGCGCTTGGTGGCAGGCCAGCGTCACCTCGAGGAAGGCATGATGGGTCGCGCCGCGCTCTACGAGCCGATTGACAACCGTCGCTTCCACGAGGATCACCGCGGTTACGACCACCACGAGGTCGAAAAGGCCATGCTCCTCAACCCGGACGCCCGTCTCGGTGCCGACGGCTACTACGAGGCCTGATATCCCCTGGCTCCCCTCGGTTGAGGGGAGCTGCCTCGCAAATTTTTCTCACTGACACAGCCTCAGTGAGAAAAAAATTAACAAAGTGCGAGAAGCCCCTCCGTGAAGGAGGGGCTTCTCGCACTTCAAGGGGCGGATTCGACATTCGCCGGAAGCCTACTTCCGTTTCAAGGGGTTGTTGCCCAAGTAGACAAGACGCAAAAACGGCGGAATGGCGTTGACGTTATGCCATTGATACTCGTGGTGCATAGGATGATCAGCCCCTTGAAACGGAGATAGACCTTCGGAACGGTTCAAATCAGCCCCTCGAAATGAAATTAGACCTTCGGAACGGTTCGTATCCGCCTCTCGAAATGGAGATAGATATTTTCAGACCTCTAAATCAGCTTTCCAAAGACGGAGTATGCCTATTTTTGGTGGTAGGTGAGTGGCTTTCGGCTTTGAAAGGGATACATTCACCTGGTTGCAGAATGTCATCTGCTTTCAAAGGAGTACCTAGACTGCGAGACCGCGAGTATCTTCGTTGGAATATCAACGCTCATACTTGTGATATCAGAGTTTCAATACCCCTTTGAAGGCAGATAGCTTTCTGCAAAGTCTCAAATGTACCTCTTTGAACGAAGATGGGCATGTGTCCAGTCGCTTGATCAGGCTGAGATGCCTCTCGCTAAAGAAAAACTCGCAATTTCACGTCGTGATTGGGCGTCACTGTCTCGGAGGGTATTGATTATCGCATGAGCTAACCCTTGGCGGCGGTGACATTGCCGCCATTGAATCTATGCGTAATCGATGACGTATAAGAAATCCCTCCGGTCAGAGGAACCGGAGAGATTTTTACGTTCTGAAAGATTATTGGGCTCGGCTATTGCGAGTATGAACTACTTTGCAACGAGCGCGAGGAAGGCGTCAGCCTCGGCAGCCAGACACGCCTCGTCTTCATCGGACAGGGTGAGCTTGCCGGTGCCCCAAACCTCGGGAGCCAGAGCCACTCCGACCTGCTTGTCGGTGGGCAGCAGTTCGGTCTTGCCAAAGCCCAGCACCTCGTTGAGCTTGGCGAGCGTGCCGGCGCCGGCGGACTGACCGGCGGCAGCGGACAGGGCGACCTTCTTGCCGACCATCACGGAAGCGGACTCGGCCGGGAACGGCTCCAGCGGGCGGGACAGCCAGTCGAGCAGGTTCTTGAGCACGCCCGGGTAGCTGTAGTTGTATTCGGGGGAGAAGATCCACACGCCGTCGGCCTCAACCACGGCCTTGCGGGCGGCGGCTACGGCTGCCGGCGGGTTTGCATTGGTTGTTGGTAACGCTCTCATTGTGCAGTTGCCGCGCTGACAACCACTTCGCCTTAAGCGAAGAATCGGTGGCTGCGGGCGTGGAACACGCTCATTACTCAGTAAATCGTGGCCAACGTCGCATTTGGCCACTTGTTTGCGTACAGCGGCATCGCCAACAGCACGTATTACGCCGGCATCGATTTGGGCATGTCATTGGGGCCGATTGTTGGCGGACTGCTGTACGGCAATGCGCCGATCCAATGGTTCTATCCGTTGTCCATGCTGACCATGCCCGCCGCATGGCTGCTGTATGCGGCTACGGCGAACTACGTTCATGGGCGGACTCGGTGATTGGCCGCAAAGCCCGAAAACCCGCGGGACACGCAGGGCAGGTGCATTTCTCCAACGGAGCGCGTATCTTTAACATCTGTTGCCTGTGAGGGTGACGAATGCGGACATAGCTTAGTTGGTAAAGCGCAACCTTGCCAAGGTTGAGACCGCGGGTTCGAGTCCCGTTGTCCGCTCTCGAAAGGCCAATTAATCGCGATTGATTCGGCTGGAGAATGACCCGGGCGGTTGGCGCAGTGGTAGCGCACTTCCCTGACACGGAAGGGGTCACAAGTTCGAATCTTGTATCGCCCACTTGATGGATTGCCGGCAGGTGACTGCCGGTTTTTTCATCACTGCCTCGGGCGATTGGCGCAGCGGCTAGCGCACTTCGTTCACACCGAAGGGGTCGTAGGTTCGATTCCTACATCGCCCACCTGAGATTCGCGCTCGCTAGCTATATGCTGCGAGCGTTTTTCTTCCCCTCGGGCATTCGGTCCCTCAACGTATGATTTCCCGGACTATTTTCGGCGATGTCTGGAAGAACGTACGCTGAGTTTTTTTGTTGTGCTCATTTGCCCATTTGGCCCATTTGCCGGACGCCTATGTCTGCATTAGTGGCGCTACCGGTGTTGCGCTCCCGCAATCGGAGTCATGTTGGCTCACGCAATTAGCGAGAGACGCGATTTTGTGTGAGGCCCCCAATCGAAAGGGATATCGGCAATGAGTAATCTTGCCTCGTTCTGCGCGCGACACTCGCAACAAACCATGCAATTGCCGGGCGGCGCGGAATTCTCATATCGGTACTATCGCAATCCCGTCGCCCGCGCTACGGTTGTGCTGTTGCCAGGCGGCATCGGGCTGCCCGACCTGTTCTATCTGCATTTCGAGCGATTCGCTGAGCATTATTCGGTCATTACGTTTGATTATCAGGAGCAGTTCACCACGAACGCCGAGCTTGCGCGGGCCGTCGCTAGCCTGCTGGACGGGTTGGATGAGCATGTGTGGCTGGTTGGGCAGTCGCTGGGTGGCGTGATCGCGCAAATCGTGGCGAAGTTCCATCCCGAACGCATCGAGGGACTGGTGCTGTCCAATACGTGTTCGCTGGCTCGGGATATGGGTCAAGAGGCTCGCGACGAATTGATGGGCATGGTTGAGAATCAACGCACGTGGAAGCGGCGGCTTCAGCTGATACCAATGCCAGTTTTTCGGCGGCTGATGGCGTGGGCTGTGATGCGTAAGACGCGGGACTTGTCTGCCGAAGAGCGGCGATTGATGCAGCATCTGTGCGATGCTCTGCAGCAGTTGCTGAACAAGCAGTACCAGCGGCACATGTGGGACTGTTCGATAGCCTGAAAAATTTTGCCGCAGACAATCTAGGCAATGTGCTTGGCGGGGATTTCAATCTCGGTTCGATTGGTGATTTGCCGGCGGTAATCGGTGAGCATTTCAATGCCGATCAGTTGGGTGAAAATCCAACAGGTCGTCGGCGACCATTTGAACGCCGACCAACTTGACGAGCTGCAGGCGCTGGCGGAGGAAAACATCTCCGCCGACCAGATCAGTCAGGTCGCTGGCGCAATTCAGGAGCAGGGTGCCAATCTGGACCTCGGGTCCATTGCCGAACAAGCAGGACTGCCCGCTGGCATCATCGGCCAGATTTCCAGACTATTGGGCAAGTAGTCGCCTTAAGCTTTAACGCTGCCGGTGTTGTCTCGGCTATTGCGTGTTTTGCGGTCGCTCAGCAAATCATATGGGTCGTAGGTAACCGATTGCGAGCGCTGCTGTACACAGATGTGTACGTGGGTCGAAGCGGATTCGTGGTGGCAGGTGAGACAAGCTGCCCTCGCATGGCTGGAAAAGCTTCGGTCTCGTGGAGTGCGATGTTAAAGCTGCTCAGGTCAACGGAATGGCGGGATTCCGCCGATGCAACTTGTGGTTGCGCTCGAATAACCGGCGATTGCAACCCAAAGATGGTGGCGGGTGACATGGACGGCATGCCATAGTGAGCCCATCGGCCGAACATGACATGATAAAGATTACGTATGAAGGGACATTCCAATGAGTTTTCGCGCTAACCTGCAGTACCTACGTGCGCAACGCAACCTGACCCAGGAACGATTGGCCATGTTGCTCGGCGTCTCGCGTCAGGCCATTTCGAAATGGGAATCCGAAAAGGCCTATCCCGAGATGGACAAGCTGCTTATGATCTGCGACCTGTTCGGCTGTACGCTTGATGATCTGGTACTTGGCGATGTGAGTCGGCCTGCCGCGTCGGCTTCTGCGGCCGGTTCGTCGAATGTTGACTCCTCGGCTGAGGCGGCATCGCCTTTAGCTGCTTCTTCCAAAACGGCGGGCATAATCGCTCCTATCGCGGAGCTTGCGCAGGATATCACTGGCTATGATGAACATCGCCGCCGATTCGCGCTGCTGATTGCCGGCGGTGTCGCGGCGATTATCGCCGGGGTTGGCATCGGCAACCTGTTCGATTCCAGCAATTCCATTCTCGGAGCGACGCCGCTCAACGATTTTCTGACGTTTCTGTGCGTCTGTGTGGGTGTGATTGCGGGGCTGGCGATGCTGATTCCAGGAGGTCTGTCGCGTACTGACTTCAAACGGCGTCACCCATACGTAGAAGATTTCTACACCGGGGAGGACCGCAGCCGAGAATTGCGGCTGCTGGTAATCGGCATCGTCGGTGGCATCTCGGCTATTCTGATTGGCATTGCGGTGACGGTGTATGCCGATGACATGCTCGGCGTCTCCGATGGCTGGCCCAACGCAATTTTTCTGCTGCTCTGTGCGTCCGGTGTTTTCGGGTTTGTCTACTGCGGCATGAGATACAGTCTGCTCAATATCAACGCATACAACAAAGCGGCCGAGGACGACCGCAAGGAGCATGCGGGCGAGCAGGATTTCTACGCCAAACTGACCGGCGCGGTATGCGGCATCATCATGATGATAGCCACGCTGATTGGCCTGTGCTTGCTGTTCCTGAGCCCAGCTGCTCTGCGCGGTGATTGGTCGACCGGCGTTACAAGCATGTTCTGGGTCGCATGGCCTATCGGCGGCGTGCTGTGCGGAATCGCGGCCACCGCCATCCAACTGTTCAAGGATTATCGCGAGCGCTGATTGCGCGTCGCAAATTAGTTAGTTTCGCGTCGGGTCTTTCTGCAGCAGCAGGAAGACCAGCGCCGCGACGAGCAGGACGGCGATGGACAGCACGCCGAGCGAGGCGTTGCCGGTCAGGGACGTGGTGGTGGCTACCAGGAAGGTGCCGATGATTGAGGCCGTTTTAGGGAAGAAACAATAGTGAGACCGGGGAACCCTTGAAATCATTGGGGAATCATGGTGGCGATGCATGCGATTAACACATGTTGTTAACACAGATGTGGAATGAGGAGGCGCGTGAGGCTCGTGGTCTGCGACGCATGAGTGTGACCGTGAGCTCCCCAGCTGATGAGCGCAAAGGCAGAGATTGGTTTCACGCGGGATTGTCCCGATGTCAAGGTCATGATGCAAAAGCATTAAGCATCCTACGGATTATATTGAGAAAAGAAGTCATTAGTAATACAATTGGCTTGGAAAGGATTCATTATGAGCACTACCACTGTTCGCATGGATGATGATCTCAAAGCTGAAGTGAACGCCATCCTTGATTCCATGGGATTGAATTTCAATACGTTCGTGAATATGGCCAGCGTGCAGTTGGTGTCGCAGCGTCGTATTCCGTTCGAGGTGAAGGCGCCTGAACCCGTGCTGCCTCGCGCGGGACATGTTGCCGCCAATGGAGTTACGTACCGTGGGGTCGACGAACAGGGATATCCGGTGGTCGAAGTGCCGAACGCCATGGTGTTGAATCCAAGCCGGGGCGCCGATGGTGTTGCCGTACTGCCCAAGGCGTGGCGCGATGGCGAATAATCATGATATTCCGGAATTGATGCCGGTTCCGGAGCAATTGCATGTCTTCGACGTGTATCGCATGCAGGTGCGGTTCGAGGATGATCCGACGAAATCACGCAACCATTACGTGGCCGCCATCGTCATACAAGCCGACGACGACGGTGGAGTGGCTGTGAAACTGACCAGCAATCCAATTTGGCATGGGGCGGGCGATGTGCAACTGCCCGAGTATGAGCATGCCGGGCTTATCCATCTGACGACCGCTCGCTGCGCGCAGCTGGTGCGGTTCCTCCGGTCGGATCTACAGGGATTCACCGGTAGATTGAGTCGGAATGATGCCATACGTGTGGCCAATGCGGTCGGCGAGGTAAAGCCTGAAGAACAGGTGTGGCTGTAATGCTGTTCTGCCGTCTAACTGGTTCGGGGTGCTCACTGTGAACCAGTGCGCAATTGCGATGGTCGGATGTCTTTCTACAGTCTGCTTATATGTGAAGGTTTTGTGGTCGACGTTGCGTCATATGTTGCTTGTGACGTTGCGTAATGCGGCATCCTTGCAGTCGGGTATCGCCGAGCAGAAGCAACGTCTTGATGACTGCTTGCAGCTGCGCAAAGCACTGACGGTCTCGGCGTCTGACTTCGTATCGTCAACATTAACCGACATGGCAACCGTTATGAACACCACAACCACTCATTCCCTGCGCACCACATATTTGGTCATGCTGGCAATCGCATTGCCCGCGACTTTGTTGCAAATTGCATGCCTCGTCATCGGTGTGATGACAGACGTATGGTGGCCGCTGCCGGTCGCCGTTCTGCTGGCGATTGCGCTCGCTGTTGCGGCGACGAAGTACTATCGCTCCCGCGTGCAGTACCTATGTCCGGCTTGCCATGAGACCTTCCAGCCGGGTATGCGAGAGTTCGTATTCGCCGCACACACGCCCAAGACACGCAAGCTTACCTGCCCGCATTGCGGTCACAGGGGGCACTGCATGGAACTCAGCATCTGAAAGTTTCTGATTATAGCGTTCGATTTACCAACGGTAGTTGTCGCAGAATTTGCAACAACTACCACCCTGTCAAAATATGTGCGTTGTGCAGGGCTAAATTGTTTCAGGTCGCGGCTCGGGCGGTAGGGTCTGCTGTTTTATTGCTGCTTCGGCGTTCCTGTTGCTGATTGATGGGTGACATTACGCTTGCGTTGGGTCCTTCTGCAGGCAGAGGAACACGAACGCCAACACCAGCAGGATGGCGATGGAAAGCACGCCGAGGGAGGCGTTGCCGGTGATCGACGTGGTGGTGGCCACGAGGAACGTGCCCAGGATGCTCGCGGTTTTGCCGAAGATATCGTAGAAGCCGTAGTACTCGTTGGCGTGATCCTTGGGAATGATCTTGCCGTAGTACGAGCGGGAGAGCGCTTGGATGCCGCCCTGGAACATGCCGACCAGAATCGCCAGAATCCAGAACTCCGCGGCCGACTTCAGAAAGAACGCGGCAAAGAACACGATGCACATGTATGCCACGACTGCGGCCGTGATCATCGTCTTGCTGCCGAACCGGCCGGACAGTCGGCCGTACAGAATCGCGCAGGGGAAGGCCACGAACTGCGTGACCAGCAGTGCCACCACCAGCTGGGTGGAGTCGATGCCAAGCTCGGCACCGTAGGAGGTACTCATCGAAATCACCGTGTTCACGGCGTCGATGTAGAAGAAGAACGCGATCATGAACATCCACAACGGCTTGTTCTTCACGATTTTGCCGAATGTGCCCGCCAGCTCGCTGAACGTGCCGCGCACGGCCGAGCCCAGCTGGTCACGGGTGGCGCGATAGTGCACTTGGCGGTAGCTGGTAAGCAGCGGGATGGTGAATGCCACCCACCAGATGGCGGTGATGATGAATGAGGCGCGCGTGCAAGCCACCGTGGACCAGCCGAAGAGCGACGGGCCGCCGAAGATCAGCGCGATGCAGAAGATGAACGGCACGGTGGAGCCGATGTAGCCCCAGCCGTAGCCGTGCGAGGAGACCTTGTCCATGCGCTCGTTCGAGGTGGTGTCGATAAGCATCGAATCATAGAACGTCAGCGAGCCGTTAAGGCCGATGGTCGCCAGAATGTAGACGATGAGGAACGGCAGCCAGGTCAGCGGTAGGGCCATCGCGCAGCAGGTAACCACTCCGGTGCCGAAGAAACCGAGGAAGAACTTGATTTTCATGCCTTGCACGTCGGCGATGGAACCGAGCAGCGGCATAAGCAGTGCGATGACCAGCGATGCGATGGTTTGCGCATAACCCCAGGCGGACACGATGTTGCCGTCCGCCGGCATGAGTGATTTGGCGTAGATGGGGATGACTGCAGTGGAGAGCAGCACGAATGCCGAGTTGCCGACATCGTAGACGATCCACTTCTTCTCGCGGGCGGTCAACTTGCCGTTTGGCGGCACGGTGGATTGGCTCTCGGCCCCGGTGGGCTCGTGGATATTCGTGGAATTGGTCATGTCACTCCTCGGCAGTATTCAACTCAATCTATCGTAGGAGTGCTCAAAGCGGTAGAGGGCCCATTCAGCTGAACGGTACGTGAATAATGCTGGGCAAGGCCCGTACGAAAAACTCCCCTCAGCCGCAGGTGACTGAGGGGAGCCAGAGAAACACTATTCTCCAATCAGTGCAATGGCCTCATCATAATCAGGGCACTGCGGCACACCGTTGACGCTGTGCTGAATGGCAATTGAAGCCGCTGCGTTCGCGATTTTGACCGATTCGGCCAAGCTATGGCCCTCCGCCAACATCGCACACATCACACCGGTATGGCAGCCGCCGGCCGATCGAGTATGAATGGCCTTGGTGGGGTAGCCTTCAATGTGTGTCGTCTCGCCGCCCGGCTCGCGTATCCAGGCGCCGCGAGCGCCGACGCGCACCACCAATGGCGCGCGCAACGTGGCGCCCAGACCATCGCACAACTGATGCATGAAATCGTCAAGACCGCCGCCGATGGTCACCTTGCTGTCGTCGATCGGAGCGCCCAAGCGCTCGGCCAACGTCATGGCTTCCTGACGGTTGCAGGACCAGACTGGGCGCGCAAGCACCAGATCTTCGAGCATGTGGTCATTGACCAGGCGCAGCGTATTGGTGGGGTTGATGACCAGCGTGTAATCGCGCTTGGCGGGATCGGTGCCGGCTTTCAGCAGGAATCCGTCCACGCCGGTGGCTGTGTGGTCCATCAGCGTGTTGCCGCTGATATGTACCACGTCCTTGGCTTGCGGCTCGAGTGTGCTGAACGTATCGGCGTCACCGTGCGCTTCGGCGCCATAGGAGGCGATGAAGGTCTTCTTCGGGGAACCGGAGGTCAGCACCACACGGAAGCCGGAATCCTCATCAAGTCGATCCTGACCGATATGCGTGATGCCGTTGTCTTGGAACGACTGACGAATGAAGTGCGCCCACAGGCCGTTGCCCAAAATGCCGGCATGCTCGGTCGGCACACCCATGCGGCTGGCCGCTTGCAGCACTCGGTAGCTGCCTCCGATGGTGGGCTTCGGATGGTCGGCCACAGCGAATCCGCCCTGTTCCGGTATCTCGTCCACATCCAGCATGATGTCTACCCACACTTGGCCCAACGAGATCACGCTTGGCTCATGAGTGCCGATGCCTCGCCTGAGATTCAACATGACAACCTCCTTCGTTGTGAGTTGCGGTCGTAGTCGTAGCAATGGCAATGCGTATGCCGCGAATACGGGGAGCCCCCTTCGTTCCCGTGCCATCTCTTATACCGAAATTATATGGGAGTTTGCTGGATGGGGAATAGACAAGGTGGCGTGTTGTATTGGATAATATGACTGTTCTGCCGGCGATTCGCGGACGGCGTAGCGCGCGGGATGGCGGCGAACAGAGGCTTCATACGAGCTCTGATACAGAGCTTGCCGCGATGATGAGTCGGGCTATGATACACGCAAGAGTTGCGGTTGTCGGTATTGAGCTATATATTTGTGAAGTTGTGTGTTCGGCCTGCCGGGTAAAACCAGCGACCGGATACGTGAAAGACTTGACACATCAAGGTTTAAGGGAGTCCATCATGGCAGCTCGTTGCGCAGTGTGCGGCAAGGGACCGCAGACCGGTTTCACCGTTTCCCATTCGCACCGTCGTACCAAGCGTAGCTTCCGCCCGAACCTGCAGTCCGTGCGCACCACGATCGACGGCGAGAACACTCGCCTGCGCGTGTGCGGCAAATGCCTCAAGGCCGGCAAGGTTCAGCGCGTGGCCGCGTGAATCGCGTACTAACGTCTACAAAACCCGCTTGAGCTTCGGCTCGGCGGGTTTTGTTGTAGGTGATGCCGTTCGAGGGCTTACGGATAGAATGGAGCGCTATGAGTATCACCATGGACGCCGCACTCGCTTCGTTGGTTCCTAACAAGCGCCGCGTGTCCGCGCTCAAATCGCTGGGCGTCACCACTGTGGGTGAAGCGCTCACCTATTATCCTTTCCGCGTCACTGAGCCTGTGCCGCTGCGCACGATTCGCGAGGCTGTTCCCGGCCAGACTATGGCATTCGCTGCCACCATACGGGATATGCGCGTAATACCAATGAACGCTCGCCGGGGTTATCGTCTTGAGGCCACGGTCGATGATGCTGCCTTCGCCCGGTCGCGCAATATGGCTGGCGGTCTTGCCCGGCTCACATTCTTCTCCTATCGCAAATCGTACGTCGATTGGGTGAGCACGCGATTGCGTGCTGGCACGACCGTGGTGGTCTCCGGTATGCCCAGCGAATATATGGGGCAGCTGCAGTTCACCCATCCGGACTTGCTCACCGTTGCACCTGCTGCATCCGGCACAGTGGCAGTGACCGGGAGAGGAGATCCCCCAACCGCATCGACTGCACGGGCAGGTGGTGGCGCCCCATACGCTGGCGCTTCATCTCAGTCCGCTCCGACGCTCAAATACGATGCCGATACCGTGCCCGATGCCCTGACTCGCGTCTGCCGTCCCCGGCCGATCTACCACGCCAGCTCACGCATCTCGTCCGAACATATTCACGAGACGATTCTGGGACTGCTGTGGATGATGGGTGCGCGCACATCATCTGTGCCTGAAAGCCAAAGCATGCCCGCCGAGCTCGTCGCGCCCTCCATCGACAACATCGCGGTGCAGGACGGCGAGGAATCCGAGTCCAAGGCTGCCACACTCGCCCAGTCCATCCCGGATATTCTGCCTAAATCCATACGCGCGGCCAAGGGCCTGCTTCACAGGGCGGAGGCGTTCTTGGCCATTCATGACCCGGACTCCACCGTGCGATTCAAAGCGGCCATTGAGACGTTGCGCTACGAGGAGGCGTTCGTCTCTCAGGCCTCGCTACTGAAGGCCCGCCAACATGCTCATAAGTCGTCTGCTCATCCGTGCCTGTTGGGCGGCGATAATGAAACCGGCGCAGCCAGCACGACGGACGTAACTAATTTGCGTGATCGGTTCATCGCATCCTTGCCATTTGAACTGACTGCTGGTCAGCATCAGGTAGTTGAAGATATCGCCGCTGACTTGGCTCGTGACTGGCCTATGCAACGCCTGTTGCAGGGTGAAGTCGGATCCGGCAAAACCGTGGTGGCGCTCGCCGCCATGCTGCAAGTGGTCGGCGCGGGGTATCAGGCGGTGCTTGTGGCTCCTACTCAGGTGCTCGCCGAACAGCATTTTGAGACTATTGGCAAGATGGTCGCCGACCTCAATGTTCCTGTCACGTTGCTAACGGGCGGCATGAAACTCGCAGCCCGGCGTAAGGCTCTTGCTGCTGCGGCCAGTGGCGAGTCGGGCATTATCGTGGCTACGCATGCGGCGTTCTCCAAGACGTTCCAAGCACCACATCTGGCTTTGGTGGTCATTGATGAGCAGCACCGATTCGGTGTGGAACAGCGCGAAAGTCTCAATGCCAAAACCGATGACGGCACCACGCCGCATCTGCTGGTGATGACCGCAACGCCTATTCCGCGCACCGCCGCCATGACTTGGTTCGGCGATCTTGATATTTCCTGGCTCACTGAGCTGCCTGGTGGCCGCAAACCGATTCGCACGGTGGTGGTTAACGAAGCTGACGCGGGCACGATGGGGCGTATGTTCGCGCATATCCGTGCGCGTGTAGATGCAGGGGAGCGGGCCTATATCGTCTGCCCGCGCATCGATACGGATGATGAAGATGACGGCGGCGTGTCGGCAGCGGATTCCGCGCGGCGTTCGCGAGGGCTTTCAACGGGTTCAAGCGGGCGATCCAGTCGGGCGGCTTCTTCGCGGACATCCCGCGCATCGGCCGATGACATTGGCATTGATGATCCGTATGAGACTTTCGACGACAATGGTGAGACGGTAGTCCGCCCGCCGTTGCACTCGGTAGCCGAAATCGCAGATCGATTGCAGAAGCTCCCGCAGTTTGCCGGCATCCGTTTCGCCACATTGACCGGTCGAGACAAGGATGATGTCAAAACCCAAGTCATGGCCGACTTCGCCAGTGGCGAGACCCCGATTCTGGTCTCGACCACGGTGATTGAAGTTGGCGTGGACGTCAAGCAGGCCAGCTGCATAGTCATTTTCGATGCTGACCGGTATGGCCTGTCCCAGTTGCACCAACTGCGTGGTCGTGTGGGGCGCGGTGGCACCAATTCGTGGGCATTCCTCATCTCCCGTGCCGAGCCGGGCTCGCCCGCCGAACAACGACTCGATGTCATCCACAATTCGCTTGATGGGGCCGAAATCGCACAGGCCGACTTGGAATTCCGCGGTGCCGGCGACGTGTTGGGAGATGCCCAATCCGGTGGCAAGTCCAGTCTGAAGCTGTTGCGCGTGGTCAAGGACGCCGACATGATCGCCGACGCTCGTACCCGTGCCGAGCAGCTGCTCGAAGCCGACCCCGAACTGGCCGGCGAAGTCCAGCTTGCCGGAGCGGTCCTCGACTTCACCCGAGGCAACGAGACGTTTTTGACTTCCAGCTGAGGCCTTCTCGGTTTCGAGGGGCAGATACACCGGTTGCCCGGAAGTCTATCTCCGTTTCAAGGGGCTGGTGGCTGAGTAGACATGGACACAAAACGGCGGAATGACGTTATCATTAGACCGTTTATACTCGATGTTTCGTGCTTGAGAAGCCCCTTGAAACGGAGATAGACCTCCTGAAATGCCCCAATCAGCCCCTCGAAGGCCAGATTGACGATTGTTGTGCCTTGATTGCCTCAATTATGAGAGATCCGTGGGGAAGCCGGCCGTCAGTCAGAATATTGCAAAGGCCGTATTAACGAGTTCGATGGTTCCGAGCAGCCGCTAGGCTGGTAGACATGCGCGTTATTTCTGGACGATTCAAGGGTGCGGCACTCGCCACCCCGAAAACCGGCACTCGGCCCACCACGGATCGCACCAAAGAGGCGATTTTCTCCCATCTTGATTCATGGGGTGTGCTGGACGACGCCCGTGTGCTGGATTTGTTCGCCGGTACGGGCGCACTGGGCATCGAGGCATTGAGCCGCGGCGCACGTGAACTGGTGGCCGTGGAAAGTTCCCGACCTGCGGCGGCGCTTATCGCCAAGACGTTCGCGCAACTGCAGAAAAACCGTTCTTGGGACGCCTCGCTGAAAGCCCGTGTGCTCACTAAAAAGGCCGAGCAGGTGACTGGCGGTTTTGGCGAGCCGTTCGATGTGATTTTTATCGACCCGCCCTACGCTTACGGAACCGACGAATGCAACCAGCTTCTGGCCGACTTGGCGGCGGGCAGCGCCACTAACACCAACACGGTGATTATGCTCGAACGTTCGGTGCGATCGGAGGATCCGCAGGCCCCTGAGGGCTGGAAAATCACCGAAAGTCGCAACTACGGCGAAACCGCTGTGTTCTATATTGAGGCGATTGAGCCGGAGGCGTAGCCTACTCCAACTTGCGCGGGTGGGCGGCGGAGACCTCCCAACCTAAAGCCATCAGGGTCTTGCGGTCGGCCTTATCCAACGCCTTGCAATCCAGCGCCGCAATCAAATCCGGGCGAATCTCGGCGGTGCGGGCCAGCGCCTCATCGCGGCGGTAGCGATCCACCTTGCCATGATCTCCGGAAAGCAGCACATTCGGTACGGCGATATCGCGCCATACGGCCGGCTTGGTGTACTGATGGTGTTCCAACAGCGCACCCTCGCCGGTGTAGGACTCTTCGACAATGGAATCCGGGTTGCCCATGAAGCCCGGCATAAGGCGGGTAATGGCCTCCAGCATCACCGAAACCGCTACTTCGCCGCCGTTGAGCACATAATCGCCAATGGAATACTCGCGCACATCGATGTCCTGCGAACGGTAGTAGTCGGGAATGCGCGCATCGTACCCCTCGTACCGGCCGCAGCCGAACAGCAGATGCTTGGCATGACTGAGTTCCGTGGCGTCGCGCTGAGTGAACAGCGGGGCCGACGGGTTCGGGAAGATGAGCACTGGTGCGCTTAGCTGGGCGGACACGTCACTTTCGGCAGGAGAGCCGTCAGAAGAAACGGGAACGTTGACGGATGCCGATTGCGTGTTGGCAGCGGAGACCGGATCGTCGGATTGGTTCGTATCGGCGTCAGAGTCAGCTGCAATACCTGGAGCTGGGACCGAGTCAGACTGCTGCGAAAGTCCCAGCAGCTCATCCAGACATTCGCCCCACACTTCGGGCTTCATCACCATGCCGGCGCCGCCGCCCACCGGCGTATCGTCCACCGAATGATGCACGTCGTGGGTCCAGTCGCGCAGATTGTGCGCCTTGATCTCCAACAGCCCCTTGGCCTGGGCCTTGCCCATCAGGCTCAGGTTCATCACCTCAAAATACTCGGGAAACACGCTCACGATATCGATCTTCATGCTTCCCAGCCTAACGGTAGCCCCGCCCGCATTACACGGCCACCACTACACTATTGCGGTGATGAATACGACGATGAGAATCCCCACACGCAAAAAGCCCGAAGTGCTGTCTCCGGCCGGCAACTTGCGCGGCCTGAAAACTGCGGTCGATTATGGTGCCGACGCCGTCTACTGCGGCGGCAAAGCGTTCGGCATGCGCTCGGCCCCCAAAAACCTGAGTCTTGAGGACTTCGAGGAAGGTTCGCGCTACGCCCATGAGCGCGGCGCCCGCGTGTATGTGACGTGCAATGTGCTGCCACGTAACAACGAGATCGAAGCCATGCGCGAATACATCGGCCAGCTCAAAGACACCGGCGTGGATGCGCTCATCGTCTCCGATATCGGCGTAATGATGATGGCCCGCCAAGTGGCCCCGAACCTCGAACTGCATGTTTCCACCCAAGCGGGTGTGACCAACTACCAGGCCGCCAACGCGTTCTATGAGCTCGGTGCTCGCCGTGTGGTGCTGGCCCGCGAGATGGACTTGCAGGCTGTGCGCGATATCCGCGCCAACATTCCCGATGACCTTGACATCGAATGCTTCGTGCACGGCGCCATGTGCATGGCGTTCTCCGGTCGGTGCCTGTTCTCCAACTACCTGACCGGCCGTGACGGCAACCACGGCGAATGCGCCCAGCCCTGCCGCTGGAAGTACTCGATTGTGGAGGAGAAACGCCCCGGACAGTACTTCCCGATCGAGCAGACAGAAAACGGCGCCTACCTGTTCAACTCACAGGACATGAACATGTTGGGTCACCTCGACGATCTGATCGATTCCGGCGCCACCAGCCTCAAAATCGAAGGCCGTGCGAAAAGCGCCTACTACATCGCCGCGATGACCAACGCCTATAAGACCGCCGTCAACGAATACATGATTCAGCGCGGTTTTGAAGATGCTGACGGCAATATCTTGCTGCCGTTCCACGACCGCGTGATCCGCCCGTCCGACCCTGATTACGGCCAGGGAACCGAAGATCAGGTAATGCGCAATGCCGACGCCGCATTCGCCGGTGTGGCCGATGAGGGATACAACACGACCGATGCGCCGGAGCCGGACGGCATGAGCTCCCACGCCCGCTCCACGCGGCGCAAATCCAACACCGCAATCGAACAGATTGAGACCGACTGGAAGCATGCCGCCGTCCGCCCGGCCCCGCACGTCGAACTGCCAGAGTGGCTGCTCGAAGAAACCGACAAAGTGGCCCACCGTGACTACTCCACCGGCTTCTACTACCCCGAGCACAAAGTCACGCAGAACACTGACCGCTCCGCCTATTTCCGTTCCTGGCTGGTAGTCGGAGAAGTGCTCAGCTGGAGCGCAGACGAAGGCGGCCGCGTCACACTGATGAGCCGCAACAAAATCGAACCCGGTCAGCAAGTCGAATTCCTCCTACCCGGTGAGCGTCCGCTGGCATACATTGTGCCGGAAGACGGTCTGCGCGATGCAGACGGCACACCGGTGCCCGCCATCAATAATCCGGCGCATGTGTTTTCGATGCCTTGCCCGCATCAGGTGCCCATCAACGCCGCCATCCGTTCGCGTACCAAGAAGCCCACCCTCAAAGCCGAATAAAGGAACGAACATGCCTGAATATAGTGACGAAATTCTCGACTCCAACCAGATCAGCTCCACTGATAAGGAGGGTCGCCCGATTCCGGTGACTATTCCGATTGCGCTAGCTCCCGGTATCACGGTGGTTTACACCACGCGGCTGGGAGGGCTGAGCGCCGGTGATTACGGCAATCTGAACCTCGGTGGCAAATCCGGCGACAATCCACAGGCCGTGATGTCGAACCGCATTGCCTTGTCTGAAGCAGTGCATGCACGCCTGTCGCTGGTCTCGCAGGTGCATTCCGGCGTGGCTGTGGATGTGGATGATTCCTTCGTTGTCAACACCCCATTTGGTTTCGATGTATCCGGCACCCACCGGAGTGTGGAGGAATATCAGACGGGTCGTGGCATGGAGACCGATGCCGATGGTCGTAAGCACGAGCCGACCGAACCCACTGGGTCAGCTGAGAATGTGTCGCAGGTCATCGAGGCAGACGGGCAAGTCACCTCACAATCCGGCATCGCCCTGGGTATGTTCGCGGCTGACTGCCTGACGGTGCTCCTCGCCGACCCGGTCACCGGCGTCATCGGCGCGGCTCATTGCGGACGGCGTGGCCTTGAACGCGGCATCATCGAATCCACCGTGGAACTGATGAAGCTCAAGGGGGCTGATCCGACGAACATCATTGCTACACTCGGCCCGCGTATCTGCGGTGATTGCTACGAGGTGGGCGATGAGGTCGCCGACCAGTTCGTCAAGCGTTTCCCGTTGACCAAAACGCAGACACGCTTCGGCGGTGCCGGCATTGATATCGCCGAAGCCGCAATGATTGACCTCGCCTTTGCCGGTGTCCATCAGGTGGTTGATTCCATGCCGCGCATCCATGCTGCGACCGAATACCTCGAGGCGGATCCTGAACTTGCTGAACTGTGCCGCACCGACGGTGAGGGGGCGGCCGAGCTTGCGGAGCGCATCGGCAACATCAACCACAGTATGTGCACGCTCGAGAATCCGCTCTGGTACTCCCATCGCCGTGCCTCGCTTGCCAACAAAGCCCACGAAGGCCGCCTGCTGGCTCTCATCGTGCGGCAATAGCGAGCACATTCCGTGGAGAAAGCTGTGAGGCAGGTCACGAACGGCCAGACCTCCCCTTACGGTGGTGGCTATGACTGAGAGAGACTCCGATATCCCTGAAACCGCAGCCGCCCGACCCGCACAGACCGCGCCGGTGGTGGCCGTGGTGCTGGCGGCCGGCTTCGGTACCCGCTTTGACCCCGACAACCCCAAGCAGCTTGTCTCTGTGGGCGGCAAGCCCATCGTGTGCTGGAGCATCGAGGCGTTCGAGCGTTGCGGGCGTGTCAGTGACATCGTGGTGGTGGTCAATCCCAAGGTACGTTCGGCGGTCGAATCGCTGATTGACGATATGGGATACACCAAAGTGCGCGTGATTATCGACGGTGGCGCCGAACGTGTGGACAGCACCGCCGCCGCGCTTGACACGTTGGCGGCCGCCGGTATTCCCGATGATGCCAAGATCCTGATTCATGATGCCGTCCGACCGTTTGTGGAGCAGTCCTCCATCGAGGGGTCGATTGACGCGCTCGACCAGTTCACCGCCGCAACAGTGGCATATGCTTCCACTGATACAGTGCTGCTGACCGAGGATCTCGGCGATGTGAAAGTGGTCAAATCGGTGCCGGACCGCCCGAACACGTTCCGTGCGCAGACACCGCAGTCGTTCCGATTCGCCACGATTCGCCGTGCATACGAACTGGCCGCATCCGACCCGGATTTCCACCCCACCGATGACACTCGGGTAGTGGTCGACTATCTGCCTGACGAGCCGGTTGCCATCGTGTCCGGCAGCGAGACGAATCTCAAAATCACCACGCTGGAAGATGTGCCCACCGCCGAACATATCGCCGAGGAAATTCAGGGACGCGATCCCAAGGAAGAGGCGCGCGCCCGCATGCATGCGCTCCTCGCCCAAGCCGCAGGTCAGATGCGCTGACCTCCCCAAACCCGTGAAGAGATATTAGACTTACCAATATGCGTGAACTCAATGTTGTGATTTCCGGATTCGACCACTATGACGGTGTGGACGTTAATCCGGCTATCGAGGTGCCCAAGGCCATTGCCGAGCAGGGTTTGGGGCCTGCCTCCAGTCCGGACGACCCGTTGGATCAGGTTGAGGTGACCATTCATGTGGTCAGCATTCCGGTGAGTTTCGCCAAAGCCTGGCCCACACTCAAAGAGACCATCGAGGCCACGAGGCCTGACATTGTCATCGCCACTGGGCTCAAGCATTCGGCCCGTGGTGTGATGCTGGAACGCTGCGCCACCAATTTGATGGATACGGCCAAACCTGACGCCGACAATGTGACTCCGCGTCGCGAGCCCATCGATCCCGACGGCCCGGCCGCTTACTGGACGCGTCTGCCATTGCGCTCGATTTTGAATGACTTTGCCGACGATTCGATTCCGGCCACCTTAAGCTCTGATGCCGGCACATTCGTATGCAACTCGCTGTTCTACAATTTGCTCAATTGGACCGCCACTCAGGAACGTGTGCTGGGAGGATTCGTGAGCTTCCCATTGGTAGGGCCGGCGCATTCCAGCCAGAACGGATTGCCGCTGGAACAGCAGATTGCCGCTGGGCGAGACGTGGTGCGCGAGGCTGTGCGCTACTATCTCAAGCCCTCCAGCTCCGATATCCTCATTGCCTGAGTCTCACCCCGACGCACCAAAACCGAACACGTTTCGCACGCATTGTAACGATGTTCGCCGTCCCCAGCTTCGGCATGCTTCCATGCGCTACAGTGCTTGAGGACGAGCCAAGTTGCGTATGTGAAAGGACGGACAGACATGGTGGACCGTTTCCCGGTGGTGCTGCGAGGATACGATAAAGAGAAGGTGGACGCGGCATTCGAGGTTGCCCAAGATAGCGTGAACGAGGCCCATCGCACGCTGGCCAACATGCGAGAGCAGATTGCCGCGGATGATGATCGCATTCTGCAATTGCAGGCCCAATTGCAGGAGGAGCGCAATAAGAAGTCGCAGGGCAACACGTTCGCGTCGCTCGGCGCCAACGCTCAGCAGATGCTTGCTTCCGCCGAGCAGACCAGTTCCGAGCTGCTCGAACGCGCCAAGCAGGACGCCTCCTCCACGCGCATGACCGCGCAAGCTCAAGCCGAGACGTTGATTAACAACGCTAAGTTGGACGCGCAGCACATTGTGGATGATGCCAATGCCAAGGCTGCTTCCATCCTGCAGGATGCCAACAATCAGGCTGAATCAATCACCACTGCCGCCAACGAGGATGCCGCCCAGCTGCGCGCTGAGACCGCCAAGAACGTCACCGAGCAGCGTCAGACCGTTGAACTTGAGCTCAGCAACACCCGTGAGGAACACGATAAGAAGCTTGCCTCCGAACGCTCTACGCAAGAGCGCGAAATCGCCGAGATGAGGGCCGAAGCGGCCAGGCAGACCGCCGAGCTGCGCAAGAACGCCAACGAGGAAATCGCCAAGCTCAAGTCCGATTCCAATGACCAGATCGAAGCGGCGCTCGCCGATGCCAACAAGAAGCTGGCCGATGTACGCGAGCAGGTGTCCAAGATGATGACCGAGGCCCAGCGCAAGGCCGGCGAGATCACCGATACTGCCAAGGCCAAGGCTCAGGAGATCACCGACGAGGCCGAGGTCAACCGCACCAACACGATGAGCCAGGTCACTGCCGAGGTCGAACAGATTCGTGCCGACATTGCCGCTCAGCAGGATGAGGCCACCAAGAAAGTCAACGAGTTGCTCGCCAACCTCGAGGAGCGCCGTACTGCCGCCAAGCAGGAGGCCGATGAACTGGTTAGCCAGGCGAAGAACACCCGTGAAGAGGCCGACTCCTATGCGGCCGATAAGCGTAAGGAAGCCGACGAACAGGCGGCTGAGATCGTGCGCAAGGCAGGTGAGGACGCCGACAATCAGATTCAGGAGCGTCGTAACGCGGCTCAAAGCGAGCTTGACGGGCTGGCCAAGCGCATTGCCGAATTGCAGTCGCGTGAGGCCACTATTACCCAGCGCGTTTCTGAACTGCGTGCGATGTTCGCTCAGGCATTCTCCGGCTTCGGTCTCAGCGCCGATAATTCTGGCGATGCCGCTGCCTCGCTGCCGGTGGTCAACCCGGTTCCGGAACAGCAGCAGGAATCGGATGACGAACAGGCACAGCCTGATGACGCCGAAACCGATGGGCAGAGCGCCGAACAGGGCGACGAGGCCGGCCAGTCGGAACCGTCTGAGCCCGAGGCTGAATGACAAGCCATCGATTAGACTACTAACGGCAAGATATACGGCACCTGTGCTCTGCGCCAGGTGCCGTAATCGTTGTGAACATTGCGCCACAAGCGTACCGAACCCAAAGAAGGAATAGACATGAGTGAATTGACGCCTTTGACTGGCGAAGCGCTGAACACTCTGCGCAGCGAATTTGACGCCGACGGCACCAGCCGCCTGGCCATGAATGCGGTGACCGCCGCTGGAATCGACAAGGTGGCCCGCAACTATGATCGCGCCCGTCTGCTGCAGCGTCGCTTCTCCACCACTGTGGATAACGGCGAGGCCACCCATCAGGATCGCTCCGGCCGCTGCTGGTTGTTCAGTTCCCTGAACGTGGCCCGCTTCATCGCCAAGAAGAACATGAACTTGAAGGAGTTCGAGTTCTCCCAGAACTACGCGATGTACTACGACAAGCTGGAGCGCGTCAACTACTTCCTCAAGGATGTGGCAGCTCTGGTGGAGGCCGGCGAGCCTGCTGACTTCCGCCTGATCCAGCACCTGCTCGCCGACGTGATGGGCGACGGCGGCCAGTGGACCATGGCCATGAACGTGTACAAGAAGTACGGTGCCGTGCCCAAGGATCTGTTCCCGGAGACCGAATCCTCCAAGAACACCGGCGAGATGAACACCCAGCTTCGTCACCTGCTGCACACCGCCGTGGCGCACATGTACGCTGCCGAAGGCGACACCGCCAAGGTCGAGCAGATCATTGCCGAGACCACTGCTGCTGGCCACCGTATCCTGACCATCCACCTGGGCGAGCCGCCGGTCTCCTTCGACTGGGAGTGGACTGACGCGGACGGCGAATTCCACCGCGACGGCGAGATTACGCCGGTCGAGTTCTGGAAGAAGTACGTGGGGCCTGCCGGTCTGGAAGACTACGTGTGCCTGGTGGACGACCCGCGCGCCGAGCACGCCAAGGGCAAGAAGATCGGTATTGAGCACCTCGGCAACGTGGCCGGCGGCGACGCCACCGAGTACCTCAACGTGCCGAACCAGTTCATGAAGGACTGCGTCAAGCAGATTCTGGTCGAGCAGGGCATTCCGGTGTGGTTCGGTGCCGACTGCCACCCTTTCATGGATCGTGAATCCGGTGCTTGGGCCACCGATCTGTTCGAGTACGGCAAGGTGTACGACGTGGACTTCGACCTCGATAAGGAAGCCCGCGTACGCTTCGGCGATTCCGCCATGAACCACGCCATGGCATTCGCCGGTGTGGACGTTGCCGACGATGGCACCACCCGCCGCTGGCGCGTGGAGAACTCCTGGGGCGCCAAGATCGCCGACAAGGGCTACTTCACCATGTCCGACGACTGGTTCACCGAGTACGTCTACGAGGTCGCCGTTCCGAAGAGCATGCTCCCAGCCGAATACCAGAAGGCTTTAGAAGAGCCCGCCACCATGCTTCCGGCTTGGGATCCGATGGGCGCATTGGCCAAGTAGCACGCGAAGCGGGCGGCGGCCAATGTGAGAAGCCGGAAATAGAAAACTGTCCAGTGGACTGTTTTCCCGGCTTCCCGGCCAGCAGGACGGAGCTGAAAGGCGAGTCCGTAATTGTGGGGCTCGGAGAGCGCGAGCATAAACAAACTGCTATAGTTAGGCCTTCGTGCAACACGCACGGAGGCCTAACTTATAGTCATAGAAGAAGAAAGGAGTCGAGCAATGGCAGCACTGCGTGGTCCTGATAGTTCAGAGGACGAACGTCGTTTGGGGGAGCAGGCGGTCTTTCCCGAGACAGTGGATGTCAATATTCGCCAGCTCGACCCCATTCCCGCACCTCGCGCCTTCCTCAAGGAGCAGCCGCTCACCGATGAGATGAGCGAGCTCGTGCTTCACTCCCGTCAGGAGATTCGTGACGTGCTCAATGGTCGCGACGACCGCTTGCTGGTCATTGTGGGCCCCTGCTCTATTCATGATCCCAAGGCCGCGCACGAATACGCCGAAAAGCTTGCCGCCGTCAAGCGTGAGCTCGAAGACCGTCTCGTCATCGTGATGCGCGTGTACTTCGAGAAGCCGCGTACCACCATCGGTTGGAAGGGCTTGATCAACGATCCTGATCTGGATGGCCGCTTCAATATTCGCAAAGGCATGTGGCTGGCCCGCAAGGTGCTCACCGACGTGCTGAGCCTCGGTCTGCCCACGGCCACTGAATGGCTCGATCCCATCACTCCGCAGTACATCTGCGACGCGATCAGCTGGGGTGCCATCGGCGCGCGCAATACCGGAAGCCAGGTTCACCGCGAACTCGCTTCTGGCCTATCCATGCCGGTGGGCTTCAAGAACTCCACCGACGGCTCCATCAAGGCCGCCGCTGATTCTTGCTATGCCGCAGGATTTGAGCACCACTTCCTATCCATCAATCTTGATGGCCGTGTGATTTCCGCCGAGACCAAAGGCAACCCGGACTGCCATCTGGTGCTGCGCGGCTCCAGCCATGGTCCGAACTATGATGCCGCATCCGTGCGTCAGGCGCTCGAGGATCTGAAAGCATCCAAGGCGTCCGGCCCCAGCCAGCATGGCCTCGTCATTGATGCCGCCCATGGCAACTGCGGCAAGGATGAGAATCGTGAAGCCGGGGTCATCGAAGAGATTGCCGAACGTTTGGCGGCCGGCGAACAGGGCATTACCGGTGTGATGATGGAAAGCTTCCTGGTGGGAGGCCATCAGAAGCCGGCCCCGCTCGATCAACTGGTGTACGGTCAGTCCGTCACCGATTCCTGCGTGCCGTGGGATCGCGCCAACGAGCTTTTGCACACGCTGGCCGACGCCGTCACGACTCGCCGCGCGCTCCATCGCTGACAATCTGGGTTTGTTCCCGTGACACCCTATCCTTGGGAAAGATAGTAATCCAAGGAGAGATGTTATGCAGCAGCAGGATGGCAGCGCCACGGCCACGCACCCGTTGCAGGTCGGCCCGCAGCCGTTGAATACGCCGGAGGAGCTTCGCGCGATTCGTCAGGCCATGGGAGAGGGCAAGAACCCGCTCATCGCCACGGACGTGCCGCGCTGGGAGGACCAGGTAGGTGTCAGCCGCATCATCAACCGCAGGGTGCTGGAGCTTGAGCCGCTGCCCACGCCGGCTCAGGTACTTGCCGAACTTCCTCTGACCGATAAGGCTCAGGAGATTGTCGCCTATTCGCGCGACGAAATTCGTGCATGTCTGTACGGTCAAGATGACCGGCTGCTGGTCATCGTTGGCCCTTGCTCGGTTCATGACCCGCAGGCGGCGCTTGACTATGCTCATCGATTGGCTGCGCTGAAGGATGAGCTCGGCGAGCAGCTGCTTATCGTCATGCGCGTGTACTTCGAAAAGCCACGTACCACCGTCGGGTGGAAGGGCCTGATCAACGATCCGGATATCGACGGCAGCCACAACATCAAGAAGGGCCTGTTGCTGGCGCGCAAGACTTTGCTCGGCGTATTGGATGAGGGCTTGGCCGCTGCCACGGAATTTCTGGAGCCTACTAGCCCGCAGTTCATCTCGGACGCGGTGAGCTGGGGTGCCATCGGCGCGCGCAACACGGAAAGCCAGATTCACCGACAGCTAGCCAGCGGTCTGTCCATGCCGGTGGGCTTCAAGAACGCCACTGATGGCTCGGTCAAGGCCGCCGTGAACGGTTGCTTCGCCGCTGCCCAACAGCACACGTTCTTCGGCATTGACCACTTGGGCCGTGCCTGTGCAGTCGAGACACTCGGCAACCCGGATTGCCATGTGGTATTGCGTGGTTCCGCGTACGGCCCGAACTACGATGCCGAATCCGTGGCTAAGGCCATGGGTGACGTGCGTGCCGAGATGCCCGCCGAATCGGCTGCGTCCCATGGCCTTATCATCGATTGCTCGCATGGCAATTCCGGCAAGGATGAGCATCGACAGGCCGAAGTAGTGCGCAATATCGCCGGTCGAATTGCGGCTGGGGAACAAGGCATCACCGGTATCATGATGGAAAGCTTCATTGAGGGCGGCAATCAGAAGGCCGCGCCACTGGACCAGCTGGTGTACGGCAAGTCGATTACCGACAAATGCATTAGCTGGCCGGACACCGAGGCACTACTGCGCGAACTTGCCGAAGCCGTGGCGACGCGGCGGTGGCACTGAGCCACTTATCCCCCCGCTAGCGGGGGCTGGCTCGCGAAGCGAGACTGGGGGTGGTTTGAGCGAGACACCTTAACGACCACCCCAGTCGACTACGTCGACAGCCCCCCGCCAGCGGGAGCCTGTATGAAAGGAACTTACGTATGGGTATGAAGACCGTGGCTATTATCGGCGCGCTGGACGAGGAAGTGGCGCTGATTGCCAAATCGCTCACGCACGTGACCCACACCGCCAAGGGCAGCCTTGACATCGTCTCCGGCACCGTGGATTCTTTTGGATCCGACGTGATTAAGGTCGCCGCAACGGTAGGCGGTATGGGGCTGGTCAATGCAGCCGCCACCACGCAGCTGCTGATTGACGAGTTCGCTCCGGATGCCGTGATTTTCACCGGCATTGCCGGCAACCTCAACACCCATCTGCATATCAATGACGTGGTGCTCGGCGGCACCTTGCGCTACCTCGACACCGACATGCGGCTCGTGGGCCAGTGGAAGCCCGGCACTGCCGATGCCCCGGTTGAGGAATTCCACTCCGACGACCACCTGCTGGAGGTTGCTGACGCGGCGCTTGCCGAGGCCGGCATCACCCACATCGTGGGTATCATCGCCTCCGGCAATTACTTTGTGGACACGCCTGAAAAGGTCGAGGAAGTCGTCCGTCTTACCGGTGCTGATGCCGTGGAAATGGAAGGTGCCGCAGTGGCCCAGGTGGCCGCCCGCAATGACGTGCCTGCTCTGGTGGTTCGCGCGCTTTCTGACAATGCCGACACCGACTATGAGGTGTTCAAGGAATTCGACATCTCCGAATATGCCGATACCGCCGCCCGTCTCGCCGTCGATATCGTCAAGCGTCTGTAGGGGCGTTAGGCAGTCCGACCCATAAGACGCGTTCACTATGTGAACGCTCTCAAGCCTTCGGCTCATCAGCTGAGCCATACTCAGTGTGCGGCACAGCGATGTGTGGGGGTTCATCGCTGGGGCCACAAGTCATAACCAGTTTTTCTCCCGCATGCCGGTCGCTGTGCTCAATTCTTTGAGCGATGGCAACACTGTCGTGAAGCATTGAACATGCAATGCATGTGCTGCGTTGAGGTTTATGCGCAGCGTGAGGAGAGAAAAAGGATTATGCCTGCAAGTGCAACTGCGGCCGTGACGGAACCCGTGAAGAAGGATTCGGTTCCTGAGATCATCGCCGCTTCGATGGTGGGTACTGCCATCGAGTTCTATGACAACTACTGTTACTCCATCGCAGCCGCCAGCTACTTCGGCGCGATCTTCTTCGCCAACGTCACCAATCCGGCACTGGCTCAGATTATGGCGTTCACCACATTCGCTGTCTCCTTCCTGGCTCGTCCGTTCGGCTCCATGCTGTTCGGTCACTTCGGTGACAAGATGGGCCGCAAGAAGACGCTGGTGATTGCTCTGCTGACCATGGGTATCGCCACCTTCCTGGTGGGCTGCCTGCCCGGTTATGAGCAGGTCGGCGGCGTGTCTGTTGTCATCCTGTGTGTGTGCCGTGCATGCCAGGGTGTGGGCCTCGCCGGCGAATGGTCCGGCGCCGCTCTGGTGGCCACCGAGAACGCTCCGGCTTCCAAGCGCGCCCTTTACGGTTCCTTCCCGAACCTCGGCGCCCCGATCGGCTTCTTCTGCGCGTACGGCCTGAACCTGCTGCTCACCACTCATCTTGGTCAGGAGCAGATGGGCGCCTGGGGCTGGCGTATTCCGTTCCTTGCTTCCGTTGTGCTGGTCATCATCGGCCTCTACGTGCGTGCTCGTATGTCTGAGACTCCGGTGTTCCAGAAGGCTTCCGAAGAAAAGCGCACCTCCAAGCACCCGCTGCGCGACCTGCTGCCGTACTGGAAGGAAGTCGTGCTTGGCACTGTGGCCATGGGCATCACCTACACGCTGTTCTACGTGCTTGGTACTTGGTCGCTGTCTTACGGCGTTAAGGGTTTGGGCTTCCAGCAGAGCGAATACCTGCTGCTACAAATGGTCTCCGTGGTGTTCTTCGCCATCTTCATCGTGGTTTCCTGCGTGTACGCCGACAAGGTGGGCCGCAAGAGGGTGCTTCTTGCCGTGACTGCCGCCACGCTGGTGTTCAGCTTCTTCACCCCGTTCCTGCTGGTGCACTCCGCCGCACATATTCTCGTGTTCCTCTGCATCGGCTTCGTGCTCATGGGCGGTCTGTTCGGACCTTGCGGTGCTTACCTGCCTGAGCTGTTCCCGGTCCACGTGCGTTACTCCGGCGCTGGCCTGAGCTACAACCTCGCCGCCATCTTCGGTGGCGCGTTCGCCCCGACCATCGCCCAGGCGCTGGTCAACTCCAAGTTCGGCGTTGCCGGTGTGGGTTGGTACATGGCCATCATGGCGGCTCTCGCCCTGCTTGCTCTGTTCCTGATCAAGGAAAGCAAGGACAAGGACTACGAGCTGTAAATTGCTCCCGATATTGTGCTCCCGCTGGCTCCCGTCAGCGGGAGCTTTGCTATATTCGCCCTGCCAAAAATGAACAATAGGCGAACTTACGTAGTTTGGGCACTAAGCTACGTCTTGCACGTTTTACTCTGGAAACCATGGATATCTGGCAGATCATCGTGCTTGTGGTGCTCGCCGCGCTGGTAGTGGCGTGGGTGGCCATTATCGCCTATAACAAAGGCCGTGTTTCCGGGCGTGTGTCCGCGCAGCAGGCTGCAGCATCTGACGAGACCGCACTGTGTCTGTTTGGCGACGATGTTCCCGTGCGTCCTACGGAGCGTCGATTGGTTGAAGTGCTGCCCGAAGCGTTAATTGTCACCGACCGCAATGGCCGAGTGCAGTATGCCAGTCCTGGTTCGGTGCCGTTCGGCCTGGTTTCCGGCAACCGGCTCAACTCTCGCGAAGTGGAAGACATTCTGACCCAAGCCGCCACCGACGGCGGTGTGCGAGAGCGCGAAGTGCAGATGCCGGTCAATCGTAGCGTCTTCCCCTCCTCAAACGGCCGGGGGCTTGAAGCGGGGCAGTCGATGCCATCCAACATGCTGTATTTGCGCGTGCGCATTGGCGATATTGGCGATGACCTGTACGCCATCTTTATCAATGACATGTCCGAACAGCGTCGGTTCGAGGCGGTTCGGCGCGACTTTGTTACCAACGTGTCCCACGAGCTGAAAACTCCGGCCGGCGCGATCTCGCTGCTTGCCGAGACTGTGACCGATGCCGCCGACGATCCGGACGCCGTGCGCTATTTCTCCGGTCGTATTTCCAAGGAATCCGCGCGTTTGACCGAATTGGTGCGTCGCCTCATCGATTTGCAGAAGGCGCAATCTTCCGAAGGTAGCGTGATTGATGTCAAGCGCATTTCCGCGCTTGCTGTAGCCCGCGCGGCCATCAATGACAATCAGGTGCAGGCCGATGCCCGCTATATTGATATTCGTCTTAATGTCAACGGCAAACCCGTGCCGATTTCGGCTGGCGAAGGCGATGATGAGCCGAGCGAAACAGAGCTGATGATTATGGCTGATGCGGATGCCATGCAAACCGCTGTCAAGAATCTGGTCGAGAATGCCATTCACTACTCGCCTGAGCACACGACTGTGGCGGTCGGTGTGGGGGAGCGCGATGGCAAAGTGACCATTCGCGTGGTCGATCAGGGTATTGGCATTCCCGAGAAGTCATTGGATCGCGTTTTTGAACGGTTCTACCGCGTCGACCCAGCCCGCTCGCGAGAAACCGGTGGCTCGGGCTTGGGCCTGGCCATTACCAAACATTGCGTGCAGGAGAATGGTGGCCGGATCTCGGTGTGGTCACGCAAGGGCGAGGGCTCCACGTTCACCATCGAGCTGCCGGCCGCTCCTGCAGATGAGGAACCTACCGCCGTGCAGGGCGCGTAGCGCGTATCCGCAATTACGTACTTCCAGGAAACAACAGGGTAATGGAGAACTCATGGTTACGATAGTGTCTGATACTTTTGCACCGATGCGTACGGGAACATATCCAAGAAAGGCCACTATGACGCGCATTCTCATCGTCGAAGACGAGGAATCCTACCGCGAGCCGCTGGTGTACCAGCTCACACGCGAGGGGTATGACGTGTCCGCTGCTGCCACCGGTGAGGAAGGTCTGGAGCTGTTCACCAAGGGAGGCATTGACCTGGTGCTGCTTGATCTGATGCTGCCGGGCATCGACGGCACCGCACTGTGCCGCCGTATCCGCGAGCAAAGCCGCGTGCCGATTATCATGCTCACCGCCAAAAGTGCGGAGATTGATAAGGTCGTAGGCCTGGAGATTGGCGCCGACGATTATGTGACCAAGCCGTATTCGTTCCGTGAGCTGCTGGCTCGTATCCGTGCGGTGATGCGCCGCAATCAGGCCACGGCGCAGGCTTCCGGCACGGTGGACGACGATATTCCGCTGGTGTGCGGCGACATTGCCATGCAGGTCGGCCAGCACCAGGTCACGGTGCGCGGCGAAACCGTGTTCTTCCCGCTGAAGGAATTCGAGCTGCTCGAATACCTGATGCAGAACAAGGGCCGTGTGATGACCCGGCATCAGCTGATTGACCGCATTTGGGGATCGGATTATGTGGGCGATACCAAGACGCTCGATGTGCACGTCAAGCGCGTGCGCTCCAAAATCGAGGAAGACCCGGCACACCCCAAGTATTTGACCACCGTGCGCGGGCTTGGCTACAAGATCGACGCCCCGGTGGAGTAAAGGGCGTTTGCCGGACGATGAAAGGCGACCTTTCGAGGTCGCCTTTTCGTATGATGGCCTCTTTCCCGCGAAGGGTCAGGGTGATAAAAACTACGTAGCGGTTATGTGACCCACAAACATCCAACTGTTCATCTTCTGTTTACTGATTTCGGTTTCGAGACCCCAAAACCACCAATAATCTTATAGTTGTCATGAGTTGACCGGGCAGCAAGAGCCGCCCGCGAATAGTTGATAGAGGGATTAAGAAATAATCATGCAGAAGAACATCCTCATTCGCTCCATTGCCGCCCTGTCCGGCATTGTGATGCTTGCTTCCGTGGCCGCCTGCGGCGATAACACCGCTTCCACGACCGACAGCTCCTCCACTGATTCCGCTTCCAAGACCGCTCCGATTTCCGGTAACTTCCAGGGCGCTGGCGCTTCCTCCCAGCAGTCCGCCGTCGAAGCTTGGATTGCCGGCTTCCAGGGCGCCAACCCGGACGCCAAGATCGCCTACAACCCGTCCGGTTCTGGCGCTGGCGTGCAGACCTTCCTGACCGGTGCCACCGCATGGGCCGGTTCCGACAAGGCCCTCGCCGATGACGAGGTCGAGCAGTCCAAGTCCGTGTGCGCCGATGGCACCGCTTTCGACGTACCGGTCTACGTCTCCCCGATCGCCGTGATCTTCAACCTCAAGGGTGTCTCCGACGCTGGCAAGCACATCAACATGGATGCCGACACCATCGCCAAGATTTTCGACGGCAAGATTACCAAGTGGAACGATCCGGCCATCGCCGATCAGAACAAGGACCTGACCCTGCCTGACACCGCGATCACCGTGGTTCACCGTTCCGACAAGTCTGGCACCACCCAGAACTTCGTCTCCTACTTCAAGGATCAGGCTCCTGACTCCTGGACCTACGACCTGTCCGAGAACTGGCCGAACGAGGTTGGCCAGGGCGCCAAGGGCACCTCTGGTGTGGTCTCCACCGTCAAGCAGGCCGATGGCACCATCGGTTACGCCGACTTCTCCCAGGTCGGCGACCTGGGCACCGTGGCCGTCAAGGTCGGCGACTCCTACAACGAGATCTCCGCTGAGGCCGGCTCCAAGGTCATCGAGGACTCCAAGCAGGACGACACTGTGAAGGGCGACAACCGCATCGTCATCAAGATCAACCACGCCACCGAAGCCAAGGGCGCTTACCCGATCGTCCTGGTATCCTACGACATCGTCTGCCCGGCATACAAGGACACCAAGCAGGCTGAGTTCGCCAAGGCTTGGCTGACCTACGTGACCTCCGACGAAGGCCAGAAGGCCGCTCAGGATGCCGCCGGCACCGCTCCGCTGCCCTCCTCCCTGAAGTCCGAGATCACCAAGTCCATCAAGGCCATCAAGACCAAGTGAGCGGCCGACCCGCAAAGGGTTGCTGAACCACTGACCTGAAACGATAATTGAATACAAGACTATTGAAATTGCAATAGCCCGAGATCTTTAAGCCGCAGTCGTAACACATACGGCTGCGGCTTAAAGCGGGTCAGGGGCCGAACGGTTTGACGACGAAAACCGTGCCACTTGAATACTTGATAACCATCCTATATAAGGAGAATCCGTGAGTTCGCAAGACAAAACGGCTGTGCAGCCAGTCGGCGGCAAAACCGCCGATAAGGTGTTCCGCGGTGTGGCATACGCCTGCGGCATCCTGATTCTGGTTGTTCTTGCCGCTGTGTTCCTGTTCCTGTTCTTCCGTGCCTGGCCGTTGATTGGCGGCGATCAGGTTGCCAACAGCAAGACCGTGTCCAGCTTCACCGGCGGTAAGGCCAACAATTTCTGGGGCTATGTGCTGCCGTTGCTGTTCGGCACGGTGCTGGTCTCTGTGCTGGCTCTGATTATTGCCTTCTTCGTCTCCATCGGCATCGCGCTGTTCATCTCGCACTATGCGCCTAAGAAGCTCGCCACCGCACTGAGCTATGTGGTCGATTTGCTTGCCGCCATTCCTTCTGTTATCTACGGTCTGTGGGGTGGCCTGATTTTGGTACCGGCCATCTACCCGTTCTGGAATTGGGTCGCCAATCATCTGGGCTTCATCCCGCTGTTCGCCGGCCCTGCTGCGAACCCGTCGCGTACCGTGGCCACGGTGGCTGTGGTGCTCGCCGTGATGATTCTGCCGATTATTACTTCCATGTCCCGCGACATTTTCATGCAGACTCCGCGTCTGCATGAGGAAGCCGCTCTGGCGCTTGGCGCCACCAAGTGGGAGATGATTCGCCTGGCTGTGCTGCCGTTCGGCAAGTCCGGCATTGTGTCCGCCTCCATGCTGGCCCTTGGCCGTGCGCTTGGCGAGACCATGGCCGTGTTGATGATTCTGTCTCCGGGACTCAATTACTCCATCAAACTGCTGCAGGCCTCGCAGAATCAGACCATCGCTGCGAACATTGCCGCACAGTATCCTGAAGCCAACGAGCTGGGTGTCTCCACGCTGATTGGAACCGGTCTGATTCTGTTCCTCATCACCTTTGTGGTCAACTTCATTGCCCGCAAGATCACCGAGAAAGCGACTGCGTGATGACTGCTGCTGAGAATACTGAAAAGACTCCGATGGACGGTGCTCCCAAGATCGATTTCGATCGTTTCCGCCCCACCCGTTCCTCCGTGCAGCGCCGCAAGAGCATGGATATCTTCATGTGGGTGCTTATCGCGCTGGCGTTCATTATCGCCTGTGTGCCGCTGGTCTCCCTGTTGTGGACCACTATCGTCAACGGCATCAAGCGTCTGAACCTCAACTTCCTGACCTACAACATGACCGGTGTGGTTGGTGGTAGCCAGACTCCATCCGGTGGTTACGGCGGTGTGCTGCACGCCATTATCGGTACGCTGGAAATCACCGCGGGCGCCATGGTCATCTCCATCCCGATCGGCCTGATGTGCGCCGTGTACCTGGTCGAGTACGCGAACCGCAGCAAGCTTGCCACCACGATTTCCCTGCTCGTCGACGTGATGAGCGGCATCCCGTCCATTGTGGCCGGCCTGTTCGCCTTCTCGATGTTTACGATTTTGCTCGGTCCCGGTACTATCAACGGTTTTGAAGGCTCGGTGGCCCTCTCCCTGCTGATGCTGCCTACCGTGGTTAAGTCCAGCGAGGAAATGCTCAAGATCGTGCCTAATGACCTGCGTGAGGCATCCCTGGCCTTGGGCGTCACCAAGCAGCGCACCATCACCAAAATCGTGCTGCGTACCGCTTTGCCGGGCATCGTTTCCGGTGCCATTCTGGCCATCGCCCGCGTGATTGGTGAGACCGCCCCTCTGCTCATGACTGCCGGTTACATTGTCAATACCAATGTGAACCTGTTCTCCGGCCAGATGACCACCCTTCCGGTGTTCGTCTATCAGGAGTACTCGAAGCTGAGCGCCAACTGCCCGCCTAACGCTGCCTCCACCTGCGTGACCACGATTCCTATGGAACGTGCGTGGGCCGCCGCTCTAGTGCTGATCATTGTCGTGCTGCTGCTGAACCTCATTGGTCGAATCGTGGCGAAGGTCTTCGCCGTGAAGACCGATCGCTGAGCGAGCCGTTAGACTTAAAGATACAAGGAAATATAAGGAAACATCATGGGACAACGTATTGACGTCAACCACGAGAACATCTACTACGGCGACTTCCTGGCCGTGGAGGATGTGAATATCAACATCGAGCCGAACAAGGTCACCGCCTTCATCGGCCCGTCCGGCTGCGGCAAGTCCACCGTGCTGCGCACCTTGGACCGTATGCACGAGATCATCCCCGGCGCACACGTCGAGGGCGAGGTGCTGCTCGAGGGCAAGAACCTGTACGACAAGGATGTGGATCCGGTGGCCGTGCGCCGCGACGTCGGCATGGTCTTCCAGCGCCCGAATCCGTTCCCGACCATGTCCATCCGCGAGAATGTGCTGGCTGGTGTGCGCCTGAACAACCACCACCTGGCCAAGTCCGACGCCGATGATCTGGTCGAGTGGGCTCTGCGCGGTGCCAACCTCTGGGAAGAGGTCAAGGATCGTCTTGACAACCCCGGCATCGGTCTGTCCGGTGGCCAGCAGCAGCGTCTGTGCATCGCTCGCGCCGTGGCCGTCCACCCGCAGGTGCTGCTCATGGACGAGCCCTGCTCCGCCCTTGACCCGATTTCGACCCTGGCTGTCGAGGATCTGATCAACGAGCTTAAGAGCGACTACACCATCGTGATCGTGACCCACAACATGCAGCAGGCCGCCCGTATCGCCGACTACACCGCCTTCTTCAACCTGAAGGCTGTGGGCCAGCCCGGCCACCTCGAGTACTTCGCGGACACCACCACGATGTTCAACAACCCGCAGAACGAAGAAGCCGAGCGCTACATCTCCGGTCGTTTTGGCTGATCCGTGAGCGAAGCGATAGCTGAGCGAAGGTGATGTTGAGTCCGGCCTCCGGACGGTTCGTAATTGCTGGACCGGAGAAGATTTGTTCCTTGCGCGCAGCGTAGTGGTTTGTGCGTAGAAAAAGAACAGTAAGACCCGTCGTAAGGCGGGTCTTTTTTGTTCGTTGTTGGGCCAGAGAGACCCGTTATTTGTCGAAAGGCTCAGTCGGCAAGCTGCTTACCGGGGCTTTTCGTATCGAAATTTCCTGCATACTATCCTAAATAGTGCCAAAATACCTGCAATGGTTTTTCGGGTCGCCTAATCATAAATGGGTTGCAGGCGTTTTGGGTCTATTTGCGGGGCGAATATCGGCCATCCGCCATAATCCATAAGATTTGCAGGTATTTCAGGTCGATTTATGACGCGAATTTGCAGGTATAAAGACGACATTAAGTAGATTGCAGGTATTTCGGGCCTATGAAGGAGGCAAATACGGCTCTAAGAAGTTCCTTTATACCTGCAACGCTGCTAACTAGTACCTAAATATCTGCAATAACAAAGGCCGGACTCATTTCGAGCCCGGCCCTAGATAAGTTACGGCTTACGGCAAATCAGCCTAGAACGACGTGATTCACCGCCGTCATCAAACCAACATCACAGAATCGCCATGCACACGAAGTCCAGGATGAACAGTGCGGATACGATCCAGATGATCGGGTGTACTTCCTTGGCCTTGCCCTTGCAGGTCTTCACGATGCAGTACATGATGAAGCCACCGGCGATGCCGTAGGAGATGGAGTAGGAGAAGGCCATGAACACGGCGGCGAAGAATGCCGGGATGGCCTCGGCGATATCGTCCCACTTGACTTCCTTCAAGGAGGCGGCCATCATGCAGCCGACGATGACCAGCACGCCAGCAGTCGCGGCGGACGGCACGGCGGAAATCACCGGGGCGAAGAACACGGATAGGGCGAAGCAGATCGCCACGACCACGGAAGTCAGGCCGGTACGACCACCAGCGGCGATGCCCGCAGAGGACTCCACGTAGGTGGTGGTGTTCGAGGTGCCGCAGATGGCGCCGATGGAGGTGGCGATGGAGTCGGCGAACAGGGCCTTATCCATCTTGGAGGAGAAGCCGTGGCCGTTCTCGAGGGCCTTCTCGTCCTCAGCGGAGAAGATGCCGGTACGACGGCCGGTGCCGATGAAAGTGCCCAGGGTGTCGAAGGTGTCGGACATGGAGAAGGCGAAGATGGTCACGATGACCAGCGGCAGCTTGGCCGGGTCGGAGAACAAGGCCGGGAAGCCTTCGGCGGAGAAGATCGCCCCGAAGGTCTGCGGCAGTTCGGAGAAGGTCTGGCCGAGAGACTGGGAGTCGGACCAGGTGGTCACGCCGAACGGGATGCCGATCACGGTGGTGACGGCGATGGCCAGCAGCATGCCGCCCTTGACCTTCATCACGGTGAATACGATGGCCAGCACGAGGCCGATGAGGAATACCCACAGTACCTTGTCATTGAAGTTGGCCAGGCCCGGGGTTGCGGCCACGGCACCGCCCTTAGCGGCGGCTTTAGGATCGCCGGGAGTGAACTTGATTAAGCCGACATTCAGCATGCCTACGTAGGCCACGAACAGGCCGATGCCGCCGCCGATGGCGTGCTGCAGGGACTCCGGGATGGCCATGATGATCATCTTGCGGATCTTGGTGACGGTGATGATGATGTTGATCAAGCCGCACAGGAATACCATGCACATGGTCTGCTGCCAGCTGAAGCCGAGGCCGAAGCACACGGTGTAGGTGAAGAACGCGTTGAGGCCCATGCCGGCGGCCTGCGCGTACGGCACATTGGCGAACAGGCCCATGACCAGGGTGCCGATGATGGCCGCGATGATGGTGGCCAGGAACACGCCGCCCCACGGCATACCGGTCTGCGACAGAATCTGCGGGTTGACGACGATGATGTAGGCCATCGCGAAGAACGTGGTCAGGCCGGCCAGAATCTCAGTCGAGACGGTCGTGCCGTTTTCCTTCAAATGGAAGAACTTCTCCATATACTCTCTACTTCCTTGGGTTGTGCGAGGCCATACGCCACCTGTGGGTGACCCGGTTGGCCCCGGCGAGAATTGCGACTCGCCCTGATTGACCTGCCCAACGCACGTCAGGCGCTACGCATCCAATCAGAACCGTGGCCGATTATAGCTTGTGGAGGTAACGTGAACAGGCCGGGGTAGACTGACTGTGGCAATACATATACAGGAACGCGCAGAGAGTGCCGCGGAAGGAAGTCGCGCAGTGAAACCGGCCGTCGAAGTCAGCACCACCTCATGGAAAAAGAACGTCGTCAAGTTCGGTCAGGAATACGGCCGCGTACTGCTCATGCCAGGCACTGGCTACAACTGCGACCGTCCGCTGCTGTACTGGTCTGCACAAGCCTTGGTCGAGGCCGGGTGGCGTGTCGATCGCATGAATGTACGCAATGCTTCCGATGATTTGTCCACAGTGATTCCGGTGCTCAATCAGGCGATTGACGGGTGGGTGGAGTCAGTGCGCGGAAATCAGTCCGGCGAATACTCCAACGATAATGTCGGTAGGGACGCTGCTGATTCGTCGGATTCCACCAATCAATCCGGCCCGCGTCTGCTGCTCATCGGCAAATCGCTGACCACGATGACTTACCCGCACGTGGCCGCACATTATGGGTTGCCATTCGTGCTGTTGACCCCGGTATTGCACCACGCTGATTTCGACCCATCCGCCCGCGTGATTCCGGTGCCCGCTGTGGGCGATGACATCGTAGCCGAATCCGAAGCACCATCCGTGGCCGAAGCGAAGGCGATAATCCGTGCCGAACTTGCCGGGCAGTCACACGCCGCCAGCTCCCGATATGCTGGACCGGCACCGCTGATTTGTGCCGGAACCGCCGACCCGTTCTATGATCGCGCCCGCGCCAACGCATTGACCCCGCATGTGCATGAATATCCAGACGCCAACCATTCGATTGAGGTGCCCGGCCATTGGCGTCGTTCTCTCGATTACCTAAAGGAAGTCACGGCATCCGTGGCTCAATATGCCGACACGTTGTAATCCTGCATCACTTCTCCGGGAATGTTGCGCCAATGCTGGGCCGGGAGGACTTTGTTGTGCCACTCTCCTGGGGGTGCTGCCTGCGCGACACGCCCGAATTCCACAATGTCGCCGACCGCCCGTAACCTAATCATTCGTAAACCACAGACCGTTGGTTGAAGTGTGCGCAAGTGCACTTTCGAAGTTTGGTTCGCCAAGCCAGCGCAGGTTGAGAGATATAAGCCCGTCAAGGGCCGGCGAAGGTCGCTTCGCGAGATTATATTGCTCTGCCTGTGCGCAGGGCTTTTTTGTTGCCCAGCCGAAAGTTCCGAACTCCAAGTCAACGGCCGACTTAGGAAGGAACGCCATGAAGAGGCCCGAAAAGGAAGCGGTAGTCGCTCAGCTTACGGAAGAATTCCGTAACGCTGACGCCGTCTACCTGACC
>SKEY01000630.1_pt1 | contig 54638 bp, 48 predicted proteins | sample 4843871 | NCBI WGS metagenome assembly SKEY01 (sample SAMN11008797, study PRJNA524170) | human gut metagenome | biome: Human fecal sample; material: Feces; isolation source: fecal sample from pouch patient p36 | host: Homo sapiens | place: Israel: Tel-Aviv | collected 2016-12-04
GGAAGTGCGGTGACGCATGGAGCGGACCATTACTAATCGGTCGAGGACTTAACCAAGTCAGGTGTGAGGATTCTTGATAAGAAAAGATATTGTTTAGTTTTGAAAGCACAAGCTTTCAAAGTGTGGTAATGATGGCCTGAAGGATACACCTGTTCCCATGCCGAACACAGAAGTTAAGCTTCAGCACGCCAAAAGTAGTTGGGGGATCGCCCCTTGCGAGGATAGGACGTTGCCACGCGTTATTCCGGATTAGCTCAGTCGGTAGAGCACCTGACTGTTAATCAGGCTGTCGCCAGTTCGAGTCTGGCATCCGGAGTTCTTCAGATGGTGTTGGTGCGAATCAGCATCAGCGCCATCTTTTTTGCCAACTTAGCTCAGCTGGTAGAGCATCTCCCTCGTAAAGAGAAGGTCGGAGGTTCGACTCCTCTAGTTGGCACTTTTTTAATTCGTCGTCATTTTCAGGGGTGTTTAAAACCTTGATATGACGGCGTTTCTGTTTCTTATTAAACATTAGTAAACATAGTTTTAAATCGAAACTGTGGTAAAACTGTGGTAAAAATTATTTTCATAAGGTCGTGCATTTGAGCTATCTGATATAGATAGCTCTTTTTTTATTTGGTCAACTTCGATAGTATGGTCGTGACCTGCTCCAAGAAATAAGGTTCCGTGTTTGGCTCTTAGGCTAATTCCTAACCATCATCCGCCACTAGGCGATCACTTGATGGGGCTAGGGAGCTGTTGGGCGTCCTAATCCGGGACTATTTGCCACGCTCTCCAAGTTAGCGACAACATGTGTCGTTAGTAACTGTGACGGTCTGCCCCCCTCGTCAGAATTTGAAAAATAACGTCTCCGTTTAAAACAACGGCAATGTGTGCGCTCTTTTTTGTAGCGGTCAGGGGGCGGGGGGGAGTTTCATGCTAAAATGTTTGTGTATGGTAATTTGTGAGAGGCGGTCTCAGGACCGTGTCTTTAACCAAGCCGCTAAGGCTAGTGGAACACTGGTGGGCAGATTTAAAAAGCATCTGGCTCGAGCATCGTCCAAAGGCGCAAACTCTAGCAGAGTTACAGGAACAGGTTCGTGCTGGAATAATGTACTTCACGAATCAGTTCATTTCCGCTAAAAGAAATGACCAAACCGTGGCGGAATATTACCACGATTTGGTCGGATAAGAAAAACTGTGTTTTCGTTTTTATAAGTGTCAACTTGACAGGGGATAGTACCGAAACTCCCATTACCGTTTCAGTTGACATCACCAACATTGGTGACCGCGCAGGTAAGGAAGTCGTCCAACTATACATCCATCGTCCTGAATTAGACCGCTTACAACCCCTTAAAGAACTACGGCAATTTGAGAAGGTTCTCTTACAACCCGGAGAAACTAAGACTGTTTCATTTACCCTCAGTAATGAAGAATTAGCTAGTTATGATGTTTACAATCATGCTTGGAACCCAATTAGTGGCGACTACCAAGTAATGATTGGCTCCTCATCACAAGACATTCAATACTCTGCTGATCTCCACTATACAAACCACCATCTCCTCCCGAAACATTACGACTTAAACACCACGTTCAAAGAGCTTTTAGCAGATGAGAAAGCTCATGATTGGATCTTAGGACTAATGAAGGACCTTAATCGCTCCATGGGTAATGACCAAAACGGCGATACTCAAGCTGCCAGTGAAGCCATTAATGATAAAATGGTCGAAGCAATGCTCGGTGACATGCCGCTTAGGCAACTGGTCGTCTCAGGTGATATTACCGAAGAAGGTCTTATCCAGCAGCTAACAAATTTTAAGTAACCGCCATCTCCTCCCTAAAAACAAATTAAAAGGCGATCAGCTGAAACATAATGTTTCAATTGGTCGCCTTTGTCATCTTAAAACAGTGGTAATTGCGTCTCTTGGCTATCAATAAATGGTCCTGGGGTCACCTTACCACCATCTCGATGGTTCCCAAAAAAGTCCGTATCAAAAGTAATTGGGCTTCCATCAGGATTTTCATATTTTTCTTCTGGCTCAAAGGCCATCATGATTGTAGACGTAGAAATCATGTTGGCCGTCTTTTGTGGAACCACGTCTTCTAAGTTGGTATTCAGGTAGATTTGACCATCCTTAGTTACCAATTCCAATTGTACCGGCTTATCTGAAATAACAGCTCCTTCTTCATTATCATAAGGCTTAGCGCCATTGAAATAGACATTTCCATCAGACCAAACTGGTAAATGGTTGTAGTAACGGTCACTATTCGGAGAATAAATCCCACAATACCCATCAAATTGTTTTTTCCATTCTTCAAAGGATGGGTATTCTGCAAATGGCTCGGTCCCAACAGCAAAATTACAATTATCCCATTCGTCTGGCTTACCGCCTATATCTTCATTAATTTTTTGCAACTCTGGACGTAGAGATTGTTGAACGAAGATATTATTGTAAAACTTATCATCACCATGCTGAAAGGTCATAAATCCTGCTACCTTAGTGTCATGAATTTGATGGTATGGAGTGTAGCGGTTAGAAGACAGTTCAACGGAGTTATTATTAGTCCCAGTTCCTACGGCAGTAAAACTTCCCCCAATCAAATTGTGAACAAAGGCTATCCCCTGTGCTGCAAATCGAACCGACCGTTCAGACAACAAAATGTTGTTATCAATTAACGTTGGACCATGTGAAACCTCAATCCATAAGTCTTCACCAAGCCCCGCCATCACATCCGCCTTCGTGTCATCATTGTATTTGAAATCAATTGGAAGGCAATTGTGATCAAAGATATTTTGTGTAACACGGGTTCCTTGAGCTTGCCAATCCAGCCATAAGCCACGAGTGTTATGGTGAATATGATTATGGCGGTAAATTACATCGATTGCGGCGTGCATCTTTATTCCACCAATCTCTGCCCCCGCTATATTTTGGCGAACGTTGATATCGTGAATATCATTATTTTCGATTAAAGAGAAGGCTCCCCCTAAGTGACCAACAATTCCCGTTTGACCACAATCATGGATGTGGTTGCGCCGGACAATATGTGAGCCCACATGTTCTTTATCCCAGCCTTCATATGAAGCCTGTAAAACAGCATCCCGCTCGGTTTGCGTTCCATCCTTATACTTCCACTTCAACCACTTATTATCATTATTTGGTTGTAAGTATTTCCCAAGCGAAATCCCCGAACATTTTGAATGCGAAATATCACAGTCCTCGATAACCCAGCCTTTCGACCAGTGGGGACCGATCATTCCCTCTTGATGGGCGGTTGGTGGAGCCCATTGTGTAGCCGCCTTGGTAACCCCAAACCCGGCTAAAGTAATGTACCCAACGCCTTCTTTTTGTGGGTAGAAACAGTTTTCACGGACGTTAATTTCAACCCGTTCTTCATTCGGATTGCTTCCCTGGAAGTTTGCATAGATGATAGTGCTATCGTTTTCCCCATCTTGGGTTGTATACCACGTGTAAACCGTCTTTTCTGGATACCATGATTTAGAATCTACCTTAGGATCCTTAACCTGATCGAGTGTCGTTACTTCATACAACGCCTGATCATTAAGGTAAACTTCCCCAGTGTGTGCAACAATCCGGGCGTCAAACCAGTCTCCTAATACCCGTGTGGTATAAGGATTATAGTCACCAAAAAGGTCATTGGGGATACTTACCTTCCAAACGTTTTCTTCAACTTGTTGCCACGTATCTATTTTTTCTGCACCAGTGATAACGGCTCCTAGCGGCTCTACCGATTTATAGGTAATTCGTGCCTCCTCTTTACCAGCGTTTACCGGATTAACATTTTCATGGTATACCCCTGGCAAGACTAAGACAGTATCTCCTGGCTTTGCCAAATTTGCTGCTGCTTGGATTGTTTTAAATGGATACTGTTCAGAACCATCTCCTGCAATGGTAGTAGCTTTACTATCTACGTAAATCTTCATTGCTATCTTTCCTTTCTGCTTCTTACTCAGCATTACGGCGGTCTTCAATTTCGTGGTTAATTTGATCAACTTGTGGATCCGTCAATGGGTACTTGCTAATAACCCACATTGCGACTAGTGCAAGGGCAATTGGAACCCAGATCATCGAGAACGTAATCCCACTCAATGCTGACGCTGGCTGAGTGGCATTATTGCCATTGAATTTGCAAAAGGCGTTAATGTACCCCGGGATGATCCCACCAAGGGCAAGCCCAATCTTAAAAAAGAGTCCCATGATTGAGTTAATAATACCTGCAACCCGTTTTTTATTGTGCCATTCACCATAAGAAATTACTTCTGGGACTAGCGACCACATATAACCAGTGGCCGACGTGATCCCCCATTGCATTACAAACCGACCAATGTACCCCAGTGCTATGCTATTCTTAAATGCTGGGAATGACCATACCCACAGGAGTAACTGACCAACGATGAACAAGATTAAGAACAAGTAGAAGAATACCTTTTTCCCCATCTTTCGACGAATGATCGGCCATAAAAATACTAGAAAAATTCCTGGAATTGACCCAATCAAATTGATCGAAGCTAACCACTCGGAGTGACCGATGTTGTATTGCATATAAAACGGCCAAACCGTATTTCCGAAAAACATGAACGTAAAGCCAATCAAGAAGAAGAGTCCTAACACACGTAACGGCTTATTGTTTATCAATTCATTCCAAAGATCCGAAAACTTAACTTCATTCGTTTCTTCAGCAGTTGGCAAAACACGTTCTTTAATCCCAAAATAAGTACATAGCAACATAATAAAGCCAATTACCATGTAGATTGACATTACCTTAAAGTAGGCTGGTGCAGCCTGTGGTGAAGCGTAGTTCCCTAAATTTAACTTAATTCCAAAGAAGCCAATGTTTTGTAAGTGCCTATTTGGCGAAGCTAACTGAACGAATAGCGGTAAGAAAGTGTAAACTAATAGGTTACCAATATTTGCCTCAATCATCCGAATTGAGGTCATTTGTGACACTTCATCGTTATCCCGGGTTAAGGACGCGTTTAATGAACCATATGGGATATTAACAAAGGAGTAGATTAAGGCCGTTGCTAGGTATGCAAAGAAGGCATAAAATACATTCCCCCGTACTGCCGGAATTGGTAAAAAGAGTAGGGCACAACAGATGGTTAACGGGATACCAAAATAAATTAGGAAGGGTTTATACTTCCCAGCTTTAAAATGACTCTTGTCCACAACCGTTCCAACCCATGGGTCCCAAAAAACGTTAACCCACCGAACAATCAGAAAAATGGTTGCCCCCGCTGCAGCTGATATCCCAAAAACCGTGGTTAAGTAAAACAAAAGCATTGAGCCAATTGTCCCGAAAATAAGGTTCTGGGCTAAATCTCCTGCCCCATAACTGATCTTTTCGCGCATGGACAACTTGGCAAATTCATCATTTGACCTTTTTGCATCATTATTCATGGTATTTCACTATCCTTTCCTAAAGATCATGATTCAGTGAAATTAATACTGTAAGTAGTTGTTTTACAACCTAACGTCCCTATATTGTAAGCGCTTCCTCACAAAAAATAAGGCCATAGATTGACAGGGATTTGTCAATTTATGACCTTAATAGTTACTGTTTTGTAGTCCTTTTCTACTCGAAATAACCAGTTTGATTCTTCGAAGAAACATGTCGCTCGTGTTGATTTTGCTTCCGAAAAGCGCTCGGCGTTATTCCCGACCACTTTTTAAACTGCTTACTAAAGATCGATACATTCGCCGCCCCGAGTATTTGGCTAATTATCTCAATGGTATTTCCTGAGTACTTCAACAATCGTTGCGCTTTACGATATTTTTCACGATCGATAAAATGTAATGGCGTCATTCCATAAACCTTTTTAAAGACCCGGTACCCATACCCTTCGCTAATATGAAGTTGATTACACACGTCCTGAAACGTAAACGAAATGTCTTGATCATCATTGTTTACCAAGTCCTCGATGGTCATTGCAATATTTCGCCCAATCGTTGCCTCATTATCTGAGAAGGGCTGCTTAGACCAATTATTCATTTTCTTCATGCAAATACTCAGTTGCTTTAGATAACGGAGCAAAGAGATTTCAATTTCTACATGGACCTCAAAATCGTTGCGGTGCTTTTTTTCACTACTTAGATGTACTATTTCTTCTAGCATTTGTCGTGATATCTGAGCAATCGTACTCTCTGAATTAATTGGCTTATTGGCCACTAAGCGCACAATCTGTGATCGTAGCTGAACATCTTCAAAGTCAAAATGAAGGCACATGTATGTCATTGAATCATTCAAGCTTGCATTTCGATTAGTATGCTTAGTCCCAGGGCTTATTAGAATAGCATCCCCGGGTCCTAATTTTATTGGATCCATCCCTTGGATTTCTGTCAATTGATATCCACTTGTAACTACCATTACCTCAATTACTTGATGACTCTGCTCAAAAAATGACCACCCGCCATTCACAGTATGTAAATGGCCACCGAACATGTAGATTCCTGACTCAATTGTTGGAATTGAAATGAATTCTTGCATTACGATGTACCCCTTACTAAATTTTCCAATTTATGACGATGATTTGCTATATTCTCACCTAGTTGTCCGATGTAACTTGCCATTTTCTGATCATTTAAATTTAAAAATAATGTAGGTAGGAAATAACCTCCTTAGCAGGCCGTATGAATAAGCTAGGACGAACAGTTGGTGCAGAAAACATCGTTCTTCGGCCCACTCAGACACTATACCTACGTATATTTTCCACATTTTATGTCTAACATTCGTGAATACAGTAAGAGGCCGGGAAAAACTCCGTTTTTCCCGGCCTCATCGTTAAATTAGTTTTCCCGCCGGAATTTCAGCAGACCATGGCTAAGTTCCTTAGTCTGTTCATATACTTGGTGGTATAGATCATAGAGTTGATCGTACTTAGCAACATTAGCTGGATTTGGCTGGTACTCCTTGCCAAAGTGTACAAACTCCTTTGCACAATCTTGTAGGCTTGCAAACCAGCCTAGCCCAACGGCCGCAATCATTGCTGCCCCAAGGCCTGGTCCCTGCTCGTTAGTCAGGGCGACGACCTTTTTATTAAAAATGTCAGCTTGCATTTGTAGCCAGAAATCACTTTTGGCCCCACCACCGATTGCTACCACAGTGTCAAAGTCACGACCATTTTGCTCATAGATGTTTAAAATATCGCGGAAGCTAAAGGTGATCCCTTCCATTACGGCTCGGACAAAGTCGTAGCGGTTTTGCATGCTGTCAACGCCGATGAAACTCCCCCGGATGTCGGCATCGGCATACGGCGCCCGTTCACCGACCACGTATGGGGTGAACAGCAGTCCGTTAGCCCCAAGTGGCCGTTCTGAAGCCTTAGCAACCATCTGGTTAAAATCTTCTTCACTATCAAAGGTTCCCTTAAACCAGTTCAGGGAGTGGCCGGCTGCCAACGTGACTCCCATCGAGTAGTAACTATCTGGAATAGCGTGGCATTCGAACTGTAATTGGCCGTGGTAATTAACGTTGGCATTTTCTTCGTATTTTAAGACCACCCCAGAGGTCCCGATCGAAGACATAACCATGTTCGGCTGTAAAATCCCAGCCCCCACGGCTCCACAGGCGTTATCGCCCCCACCAGCAAAAACCTTGGTCGTGGTGGCAAGTCCCGAGAACATGGCGTAGCCAGCCGAGACGTTTCCCGTCAAGTCAACTGGTTTCACCAGCGGCGGACAGATAGAAAGTGGAACATCTAGGGCCTCACAAAGCGCTTTACTCCAGGTTCCCTGGTGAATGTCTAGCAAAACGGTCCCCGTGGCATCGGAATAATCCATGCCTAGCTTTCCCGTCATACAATAGCGTACGTAGTCCTTCGGCAACAAGAAGGTTTTCGCCTTTGCCCATATTTCTGGTTCATTTTCCTTTACCCACAGGAGCTTAGGTAGAGTAAACCCTTCTAAGGGGCGGTTACCGGTAATCTCAATAAATTCACCCCCCACTTTATCCATAATTTCTTGGCACTGCTTGGTTGTCCGTGTGTCATTCCACAAAATTGCCGGTCGCAGGACCTGGTTATTTTCATCCAGTAGCACCAACCCGTGCATTTGGCCGGAAAACGAAATTCCTTGAATCTCTTCTTTGGCAATTCCGTCCCGTAAAATTAGCCGGTCAATGGCAATCGTCGTTGCGTATAGCCAATCCTGGGGGGCTTGCTCGCTATAGCCTGGTCGTGGTTGGCTCAACGGGTAGTCATAGCTTTGCTGGGCCACGATTTCCCCGGCCTTATTCATCGCCGATACCTTGACGGCACTCGTCCCCAGGTCAACCCCAATAACGTATTCGTTCATTTTCTTTCCTCCAAAAAAGGGAACCGCACCGAGATGCGGCGTTGCGGTTCCCTTAATTATATTTTATCTGTAAGGGTAAATGGATGTTACTTTGCTAAGGTTTGGATGATGTAGTGGTTAATCGTGTCCTTGATCTGTTCAAGGTGGTCAGATTGAGTTGCCGCCCGCAATTCAGCTTGTGGGGTGTCCAAAAGCTTTTCTTCCAGGCTCTTGAAGTCTTCCTTGCCGTCTTCGATGTCCTTGCCCAGACCTTCGTCCCATGAAGCATAACGGGTCTTCAAAACGTCATCCAAGAAGCCGTCTTCCTTCATAGCTGCTGCCACTCGCAGACCGGCTGCAAAGGAATCCATCCCGACAATGTGGCTGTAGAAGAGGTCTTCTGCTTGCCAAGAGGTCCGGCGTGGCTTGGCGTCAAAGTTCAAACCACCGCGTGGCCCAATTTGACCGTTTTCAACGACTTCCCACATTGCGGCCGTCGTTTCGTAAAGGTTGGACGGGAACTCATCAATGTCCCAACCAATTAGCTTATCACCTTGGTTAGCATCCAGGGAGCCCAGCATCCCGGCTTCTCTAGCAACGCGGATTTCGTGCTGGTAAGTGTGACCGGCTAAGTTTGCGTGGTTGCCTTCCAAGTTTAGCTTGAAGTCCTTGTCTAAGCCGTATTCCTTCATGAAGGCAATCGTCGTGGCGGCATCGAAGTCGTATTGGTGCGTCGTTGGTTCCTTTGGCTTTGGTTCTAGAAGCATCTGAGCATCAAAACCAATTTCATCAGCGTAATCCTTGGCCAGGTGGAACATCTTAGCAATGTGGGCTTGCTCACGCTTCATTTCGGTGTTCCAAAGGGATTCGTAACCTTCACGACCACCCCAGAAGACGTAGTTCTCAGCGCCAACCCGCTTCCCAACTTCCAGACTGTGCTTCAACTGGGCACAAGCGTAGGCGTAAATCTTTGACGATGGCGCCGTCCCAGCCCCGGATAAGAAACGTGGGTTAGTAAAGAGGTTGGAAGTGTTCCACAGCACCTTCATCCCGGTTGCCTTTTGGTTTTCCACGATCTTGTCAATTACCTTATCTAGGTTGGCGTTGGATTCCCGTAGGGTGTCACCCTCCGGCGCCAAGTCCCGGTCGTGGAAACAAAGGTAATCAACGCCGAGCTTTTGGTAAAATTCAAAGGCGTAATCAACCTTTGCTAAGGCGTTATCCATTGGATCCGTGTACTTGTCGTATGGGCGGATAGCAGTCCCATCACCAAACGGGTCGACCAAGCGTTGGTCAAAGGTGTGCCAGTAGGCAACAGAGAAGCGCAGCCAATCCTTCATCTTCTTACCCAGGATTTCTTCTTCCGGGTTGTAGTATTGGAAACCTAAACCAGACTTAAGACTACCTTTATTACCAACGTAACTAATCTTATCGATACCTTGCCATAAATCACTCATATTTCGAGCCTCCTGAAGTACTGTTCTTAGATTGGTTTTTTTAAACAACTAACTTACGAATAGGATACTACCCCCGTCACCACCTTTTGTAAACCCTTTCGTACCAAAAAAACGCCTTTTTACGCTTTATAAAAATAATCTCATCATTATAAAACGGCGCTATTGAATGAAGTAAATGGATTAACCATCCTTAGTCGCACCTTAGAAACCGCTTCCCAACCCAACGGAAATGGTTTATAATTTCGGTGTTAGTTTTTATCAACAACTAACAAGCGAACAAACAATTAACTTACCTTCTCACAACATTATTGATCTCAAATCTGCAAGGAGTATCGTTATGAAAAAAGTTTCTACCAACTTCATCTACTTCTTTGGCGCGCTTGGGGGGCTCCTCTTCGGTTACGATACTGGGGTCATCTCCGGGGCAATCCTCTTCATCGAAAAGCAAATGCACCTTGGCTCCTGGGGGCAAGGAATGGTTGTTTCCGGGGTGCTGCTCGGCGCAATGATCGGGTCTCTGGTCATTGGTCCAAGTTCTGACCGCTATGGCCGGCGAAAGTTACTCTTGCTATCATCTATTATCTTTATTATTGGTGGTTTAGGCTGTGCGTTCGCTTCTAACACCTTGATCTTAATTTTATTCCGGGTCGTCCTTGGTTTAGCCGTGGGGGCTGCCTCCTCAATGGTGCCTACTTATTTAGCCGAACTTTCTCCCGCCGTTAAACGCGGGGTTGTTTCCTCTCTCTTCCAAGTGATGGTGATGACCGGGATCTTCCTAGCATACGTTGTTAACTGGGGGTTGCAAGGCTTCTACACCGGTTGGCGTTGGATGTTGGGGTTGGCTGCCCTGCCGGCTACCATCATGTTCTTAGGGGGGCTTTTTCTCCCCGAATCTCCCCGCTACCTCGTCAAAATCGGCAAATTAGACGAGGCCAAAGCAGTCTTAATGAACATTAACAAGGGCGACCAACAAGCGGTCATCGTTGACTTAGAGAAGATCACCGAACAGGTCAATATGAAAAACGAAGGACTTAAAGAGCTCTTTGGGCCAATGGTTCGTCCTGCATTGATCGCCGCCATCGGTTTAACCATCTTCCAACAGGTAATGGGGTGCAACACCGTTCTGTATTACGCACCGACCATCTTTACTGACGTCGGTTTCGGGGTTAATGCCGCCCTCTTAGCTCACCTAGGGATTGGAATCTTCAACGTCATTGTTACCATTATTGCCATGTCCTTAATGGATAAGATCGACCGCAAGAAGATGTTAATCTGGGGTGGTCTCGGGATGGGGATCTCCCTGTTCGTTATGAGCCTTGGAATGAAGTTCTCCGTTGGTTCCAAAACGGCTGCCATCATTTGTGTCCTCGCTATGACCATCTACATCGCCTTTTTCTCTGCTACCTGGGGACCCGTGATGTGGGTGATGCTCGGGGAAATCTTCCCACTCAACATTCGTGGTCTCGGTAACTCATTTGGCTCCTTTGTCAACTGGTTTGCCAACATGATCGTTTCCCTCACCTTCCCGTTTTTACTGGATTTCTTTGGAACCGGGAGTCTTTTCATCGGTTATGGGATACTTTGCTTCCTTGGAATCTGGTTTGTTCACACCATGGTTTTCGAAACCCGTGGGCGTTCCTTAGAAGACATTGAAGAAAGCCTGCGGGAAAAAGCAACCGCCAAAGATGGAAAAGCTCTAAAAACCGCCACTAAGTAACAACTACATTCTCCTTTCTAACTCAATTAAAAAATGGGCGTCAGCAGTTCATCTCGAACCGCTGACGCCCATTTATTATTTACTTAGTCAACGTTAGTAACCTTCTTTGGCCACTGCATCACCAAACGGTACTTCTGTAGTCCCAAGGCCGTCCGAATTGCTAACGATCCCGCTCCCAACAAGGAAGACATCTCAGAGCCCGCAATCATTTTGATGTTAATTTTAAGTCCCCGCTTAACTAACCAGTCCCGAACCTGTTGGTAAAGTTCAGGTAATTCATCAAATAGTGGCGAGCTAAAGTAGAGCGTTTGGGGCCCGTAATTATTGGCCGCGTTGTAGGCAACCTTGCTTAGTTGATCCATCGATTCATCCACGATCGATTCGATTTCGGGAACCCCTTCCCGGTAAGCCTGGGCGAACGTGGCTCGCTTATATTTAGTACCGGTTTTCTGCCTTGCCAACGCCAGCAAGGATTCTTCCGAACATAGATTTTCCACCTTGACTAACTTGCCTTCAGTATCCGCAATCAAGTTCCGTCCGATTTCACCAGCCATCCCACGGTAACCCCGGTACAAACGGCCGTTGGCAATCACACCGGCGCCGATCCCACGGTGGATGCTAATCGTTACAATGTCTTTATCCTCATCTTCTTGGCCAAAATCACGCTCAAAAACGGCGACCAAATTAGCCTCATTTTCCAAGATAACGGGGACACCAAAATTCTCTTCGAAGTACTTTTGAAGGTCCAACCCATCGGTCTCGATAAACGGGGAGTCGGTAATCTTGCCGCCGTTAACTACCCCATGGATGGCAAAGCCAATCGCCAGTAACCCTTCTTGAGTGTTATCGAAATCCGTCATTTTCCGAAGCCGCTCTTTAATCACCTTCATGATGGAAAGCAGGTCACTTTCCTCTTGCTCCACCTGCTCGTAACTGATGATCTCCCCGTTTAAGTAGTTAAACATCATTCGTAAGTGGGCAGTGCCGATCTCAAAGGAGGCGACGTAACCATAGCGCTTATTTAGTTTAACTAGGTCTGGCTTGCGTCCACCACTGCTGGTTGAATCCCCTCGCCCCGCTTCTTCAATAAAGCCTTCTTGATCAAGCTCATTGTAAATGGAAGAAACGGTTGACTTGTTTAACTGGAGGGCTCGCGCAATTTCGACCCGCGACGTCACCTCAGCATTGAACAATTGTTGCAGAACTAATTCGCGGTTCTTAAAACGGATCCGGCTCCGACTATCAACTACCATCTTCTTGCCCCCAGGTTAATCTAAAATTTAAACTAATCCCATTATACAAGGTCCACTAAAAAAAGCCACCGGAACGCCGGTGGCTTTTGGTGATTTCAAATTAAGCAAAAATGGTAGCAACCGAACCAATCACAATTAGTAAGATTCCCAGTAGGGTGAACTTCATTTCGTGGCTAGATTTGTGTTCGTGAAGAACTAAGATCCCACCAAAGGTTGCAATCACCACGTTCAACTGCGTGAAGATGAAGGCAACGTTAACCCCTAAACTCCGGGCGGCAAAGATGTAGGCAAAGGCCGCGATCCCCCAAGAGATCCCACCTAAGATATTGGTGTATTGCTCTTTTTGTCCAAAGGCCTTGGCGTTACCGGTAAAGAGTTCGTACAGGATGGCCCCGACTAGGATCCCCAGCACTTCCGGTAAGAAGATTCCCTCTGAACTTTGGTTAGCCAGGTATGGGAACTTCGGGAAGGAAGAGTAAATCCAGTAACCGATCGTCGTTGCCAGCAAGAAGATGACGTTACTGGTGGTTACCTTGCTATCACCCTTCTTGTCAGAAACCGAGGTCATCAAGGCCCCGATGATCACGATTAACAGGGCTCCAAAACCGATTAGAAGAGCCTTAGCACCCTTCCATTCGCCAAAGATCATCACCCCGATCAAGGAGTTTCCGACCAGTTGGAACACGGTTGACAGCGGAATCGTGGAGGAAACCCCCATCCGCTTAAAAGACACGAACTGACCAATTTGGGCCGTTGACCATAAGGCCCCACAGACCATCGAAAAGATAAAGGCACCTGCCGATACGGTTGGTTGGGTGATCAAAAAGGCAATGATCCCCACGATTGAAGCTCCGGCCCCAATCCCGAAAATTTGGTTGGCTTCGGAGCCACCCATTTTCCCGGTAATCAGCGGCATCAACCCCCACCCAAGGGCAGGGATAAGTGCGATTAAGTATTCCATCTCTATTCTCTCTCCTAACAATCTAGAATTCTCAAATCTCAACCTTAATATTCTATAACATAGTAACCGGTTTCACAAGCTTTTCAAAAACACAGGTTTCCGGTCTAGGAGAGTTCGTAAATGATTTTACGCTAACCACAGCGCTTTAAAAAAAATTGGTCTACTTACCATTTTCCGTAAACTTAGTCTAATAAACTGGTTTATGCATCGTCGTGGTGATCGTGTTTACTCCCGTTGTGGGGGGCGTACTCCCGATCCGGGAAGAAGACGGTAAAGGTCGTCCCCTTTCCGTAAGTCGAATCAACGTCAATTTTGCCACCGTGCAATTCCACTAATTGGCGAACGATTGCCATCCCCAAGCCAGACTCCCCGTACTGGGAGTTCATTCGTGAGCGGTCAGCCTTGTAGAAACGCTCCCAAATATTTTGCACCTGCTCTTCGGTCATCCCAATCCCGGTGTCTGCCACCTTAACCTCGGTTCCTTGGGCCACCCGCTGGGCACTAATTGTAATCTGGCCGCCGGTGGTAAACTGAATCGCATTTTGGATAATATTAAACATGATTTGGACAAAGCGATCGTAATCGGCATAAACCGGAATGCTATCGGGCACTACTAGCTTCAGCTCGTCCTTATTAGCAGCCGCTTTTTTACGCAGTTGCTCCCTTAGATTTTCCAGCACGGCAGCGGCATCAAAGACCTTGCGTTCCATGCTGATCTGGTTAGTCCGGATCTTCTCGTAATTTAGGTTATCGTTCACTAGCCGGATCAAGCGCTTGGTGTCATTTTGCATCAACTGAATGCTGTGCATCTTATCTTCTTCAGGGATCGCATCGTAAGCTAGCCCCTCCAAAAGCCCATTGATCGTGGTCAACGGGGTGCGCATCTCGTGGGTTGCGTCGGCCATGAACTGCTTACGCCGTTCTTCTTGGCGACGGATTTCCTCTCGTGACGCACGTAGGGAGCCGACCATCTGGTTAAAGTTGGCGCTTAGTTCGTCCAGTTCATCCTTATTCTTGTTATCCAAGTGAACCTGATAATTACCCTGGGCCACCAAATGGGTCGCGGTGTTGAGCTTATCAATTCGCTTGGTTAACGAGCGGGCGATCATATAAGAAATCACTAGGGCCACTAGCAAGGCCAGCAAAAAGGCGAAGACAAAGTTCTTCAGCAGTTGCTTAACGTTTTGGCGAATTGTGGAAACAAAGGTCCCAATGGTCACGATCGCCACTAGCTTTTGCTTGTAGAAGTAGGGGTGAATAATTAAGGTCATTTCAGAGGACGTCTTATATGACTCCTTGCCCTCCACGTTAACCCGACGAAAGGCCGGGTAATCAGCCTTTTTCTTGACGATATCACCGTTTTTGAGGTGTTTCCAATCACTAGCGGTTAACTTTGGCGTAAAGCCATTGCTAGCATATAGTTCCTTTTTGGCCGCGTTATAGATGGCAAAGTGCACATCCTGGCGCGACAAAAGACGGGCGTTGCTAGAGAGTGCCGAGTTTTCAAAGCCCGCAAAGTCGTTAGTCTTGGGGTTGTAGCGAATCGAATCCCAAACCAAGCTATCCGAATACTTGGTGAGTTGACGCCACGTCGATTGGTAAATGGTTTGGTCCGTGACCGAAATAAACGACACCGTGAGGATCGCCATTAATGACAAGATGACGGCCACAAAGCCGAGCATCTGCCGGTACATTAACCGCATTATTTATCATCCGCCTCGCCGTCGTCAAATTTGTAGCCGACCCCCCAAACGGTTTGAATCACCTTTGGCCCCACCTTTTCAATTTTTTGGCGGAGCTTTTTAATGTGGGCGTCGACGGTTCGCTCATCACCGTAAAATTCGTAATCCCAAACCAACTGTAAGAGCTGCTCCCGGGTAAAGACTTGCTTTGGCTTGGAAGCCAAAGTCTTTAAGAGGTCGAATTCCTTCGGGGTTAAGTTGGAAATTAGGTTGCCGTTTAAGTAGGCCTCGCGGGTCTTAGAATTAAGCTTAAAGTGACTAGTTTGAATGTCAAATTCGGAGGTCACTTGGTCAGCTTTGTTAGCGATCCCCGATAATTGGACCCGCCGGCGTAAAGCCTTGATGCGGGCGATTAAAGTCAGCGGGCTAAAGGGCTTGGTTACGTAGTCGTCCGCCCCCATTTCGAGCCCCAGCACTTGATCACTTTCCGAATCCCGGGCCGTCAAGATAACGATCGGCACCGTGGGTGAAATCCGGCGAATGTCGGCGGCCACTTGCATCCCGTCTTTTTTCGGGAGGTTTAAATCGAGGAGCACCATTTCCCAGTCGTCGGCTTCAGCCGCAAACTTTTCCACGGCTTCCTCACCATCGTAAGCAAAGGTGGCATCCCACTTTTCCTTTTTAAAAAACATCGACATCATTTCACATACTGAGCGGTTATCTTCAATCATCAGGATTTTCATTATCATTCCGTCTTTCGCATTTATTTTAATTCGGATATCTGTGCTACCTATTATAGCCGACATTGGCGGTGATGTTTATTTTATTCATATTAAAGATAGATTACGTGCATTTAGCGAAGATTCTTGGTAAAATTATTTTATTCCATTTGGGGATGTTTTTGGATTCGACGGGTATAGGTCGAGCTCCAACTGCGTTTCGAAGGTTGCGTCTTCGTAAAAACGCTCAGTTTTAAATTATAACTGCAAACAATAATTCACAATCTTACGCATACGCTGCCTAACAAGTAGCGCGCGTGAATCCGGCCGGGCTCGTCCATGGTGCGGTACCGGGTTTTATCTACAGTGGACTACGTTTGAGATTGCCGCTTGAGGTCTTAAAAAGAGTTTTGCAAGCTAGCCGTCCCTGGTAGCCTTGATTAACGGCGTTTGGTGCGGTGAAGTTTAAGTAGTTGATCTATGAACGTAGAGGTTGAAGCGGCGATATACTCGGACGCGGGTTCGAACCCCGCCATCTCCACTTTGTAGGGGGTCTTGCTTAAAAGCAGGGCGCCCTTTTTTTATTCCACCAAACAAAAAGTCCCGCCAAGCAACAGTGCTTGACGGGACTTTATCTTATTGTTAGTGCTTAAACCAGCCACCAATTCGTTTGAACATTGGCCGCGGTTTGACGAAGTCTTCCTTGGGGACGTAATCTTGCATCAACTTGAGGAGCTTCTTGGGTTCCTTAGCCGCAAAGATGTAACCACCGTTTTTCTTGGTCACCACTTGAATCCGGGGGATCCAGTGCCCCTTGAAAAAGACCGACACCATTACGTAGTCAACTTCTGACCACGGAATTTCAATGAACTTCCGCCGGTCCTTGTTATCAAAGTACTCGAAACCACCATCGCCGATCACGATGTTGCCGTAGGAGTTTTGGTACAGAAACGAAGTCGCTGGCATCACCAAGCGGGGCTGTTCGTTAATCAATTACAAAAGCCCCACAACGTGACCGAGGATCCCGACGATGAAAAGCCCCAAGATAATCACGATCGGTGAAACGTTCTTCTTCAACAACCACATGCACAAGATGGTCAGCAACAGGGCTGCTAAACCAGGAATCAATTGATCCAAGTTGTTTTGTAAGGTCGTCACCTTCGTGCTCGTCAAGGACAAGCCTTTACCCATGTCCCATTGTTGCAGAACCTTCTGCACCGAGTGCATGTTGTTTGGTAACTTGTCCCATTCGATGTAGGCACCCTTTTGCAGTGGCGTCTTGGAAACAACCGGCGTGAACTTGATGGAAACCCACCGTTCGATCAGGGTCCCAAGGATAAACATCCCCATCATGGAAGCCCCACGGGTAACGGTTTGTAAGAGGCCACCGGAAGCATCGTCAGTAATCCGCGTCCCTAACTTGTAGCCGTATTCTTGGGTGTACCACATGAAGGCAATCCGCAAGATGTTCCAAATCACGAAGAAGAGGATTGGGCCCATGATGTTACCGGAAATGGCCAGGGAAGCCCCTAACCCGGCAATGATTGGCCGCGCAGTAAACCAGAAGACTGGGTCCCCCACCCCGGCGAGTGGGCCCATCATCCCGACCTTCACCCCGGTGATGGCTTTGTCGTCAACTTCAACCCCGTTGGCCTTTTCTTCTTCTAGGGCCAAGGTCACCCCGATAATTGGGGAGGCCAGGTACGGGTGGGTGTTAAAGAATTCCAAGTGCCGCTTCAAGGCAGCCGCCCGGTCTTCTTTAGTCTTGTATAACTTCTTGATGGCAGGTGACATTGCGTAGGCATACCCACCGTTTTGCATCCGTTCGTAGTTCCAGGAACCCTGCAAGAAGGTTGACCGCATGCAGGCATCGAAGCGGTCACGCTTGCTTAACTTAATTTTTTCTTCAGCCATAATTCAATACCTCTTGATTAATTTCGGTTTAGTAATCATCCAAAATCTCGCCCAGCGGGTCACCGGCAGATTGACCACCGTTGCTGGAACCACCGTTACCGCCACCCTTGCTTTCCAATTGCAGGTAAAGTAGGGTTAAGGCCAGCCCTAAGGCCCCAATGGCAATCAGGGTCAGTTGGGAAACGGCGGCGAGGACGAACCCAATGATGAAGAATGGCCAAACTTCGCGGGTGGCGATCATGTTGATAACCATGGCGTAACCAACGGCCACCACCATCCCACCACCGATGGTCATCCCATCGGTCAGCCATGCTGGCATGGAGTTCAGGAAGTCACGAACAATGCTAGACGGAATTGACATTAAGGCAATCGCCGGAATCGCAATCCGGAGCCCTTGTAAGGACAGGGCGATTAATTGCCAAGTGTTCACCCCACGGATGCTCCCCTTTTCGGCTTCGCGGTCCATGATGTGGGAGATGGCCACGGAGATCGTCCGTACCACCATCGTCAAGAATAAACCAGCCACGGCCAGCGGGATGGCGATCGCAATGGCAGTCCCAACGTCCTTACTTTGGCCCCCACCTTGAACAAAAATAATGGCAGATGCAACGGAAGCCAAAGCAACGTCAGGTGCCACGGCGGCCCCAATGTTGGCCCAACCCAAGGCGATCATTTGTAAAGATCCCCCGAGCATGATACATGGTACTAAGTGACCGGTCGCTAATCCGATCAGGGTACATGCAACCAGTGGTTGGTGGAATTGGAATTCATCCAAGACCCCTTCCATCCCCGCTAAGAACGCGAAGATGATAACTAAGATAACTGAGATCATTTTTCTCTCTCCTCAAATCCTATTTATTACCGTCAATCAATGACTGCGCCTTCTTTAACAACTCGTCCATGTTTTCTGGGGAGCTGTTTGGCACCTTACGAACATCGAACTTAACGCCCATGTCGCGAAGTTTCTTTAAGGTGTCGACGTCTTCTTGGTCCATCGCTAACACTTGGTTAACGTTGACCTTACCATTGGAGTAGGCCATCGAACCAACGTTAAGTTCCTTGATGTCGACCCCACTTTCGATCGCCTTTAAAGCGTCCTCTGGCGTTTCAAACAAGAGCATTGCCTTGGTCTTACCAAAACGAACGTCCTTGGCAACTTCGGCCATCTTCTTAATCGGAACCGTGTTGGCCGGTACTCCGGACGGCGCAGCCTGGGCGATCATGTTCTTACGCAACTTGTCTTTGGCAACGTTATCGGAAACAACGATGATCCGGTCTGGGTTGGCCGCCTTCGTCCAACCAGTGGCAACCTGGCCGTGCAAAAGCCGGGTGTCGATCCGGGCCAAAACGTATTGAATTTGGCCGCTAGTTGGCAAATTAGCGCTGCCGGCCTTCTTAGCCGGAGCGGCTGGTTTTTCTTCTTGCGGGTTGAATTCTTCTGGGAAGACCTTAACCCCCTTCTTAGCCTCACCAACGATGCCCTTAATGACGTCCTTTGGATCTTGGCCACTAAACCGTGCCGAGTATGATTCAATCACCATCGGCAAGTTCATTCCGGCGGTAATTAACCAGTCACCGCCCTTTTCCTTTTCATTAATCAGGTTGCTTGCCTGATTAAATGGCGTCCCGCCCCAAAGGTCAGCCAAGAAAAGGATCTTTTCGGTATTGCCCAGACTGGCGATGGCTTCTTCTAACTTCTTGCGGAAGTCATCCGGCCCCTCATCTGGATTCAATGAGACCGCCACAACGTCTTCTTGCTTACCGAAGATCATTTCACTGGAGTGAAGGATCCCCTGGGACATCTGACCGTGGCTGATCAAGATAATACTAAACATCTACTGCCACCTAATGCCTTATAAACCGGATGGTATAAATTATGGGGCCGGCATTCTCTCCTTACAGATTTATAATTTGACCTAGCAAGTATGCGCTCGTTTCCGGTTTAAAGCCCTATAATTTCTGTAAACGCTTACCAAGTACACTATATCTTAACATATTTTACAGGACTTGTGTTGCTTTCGGAGGGAATATTTTACCATCAAAGGGGTCAAATTAGCCTAAACCAATCTTGTCCAATTAAGGGATTCGTGACCGAAACTCCGTTCTGTAAACCGGTTCAATCAATCTTGACCATCTAGACTCCTGCCCCAATCAGCCTTTAAATTTTTTTAAAATAGCGGTTTTTGGTAACGATCGAGGACAGTTTAAACCCCTTCTCCAAAATTATCGCCCCTCGCTAACCCTTCCCCTGGAATGGTGCTAAACTAAGGGTGGAAACTGTTTATCTATTTATAAGTAGGGGTTCTTATGTCAGTCAACCCACAACGTTCCCAAGATGTATACCGTGACGCCGGAAAAACGTCCTCTTTTTGATGCTTTCCCTGAACCGCCAAGACCAAACTGATGAAAAGGCCGCCGTTGAGGAGACGGCAGACCGCTTGCAAGCGATCAAGCGCTCCTTAAACGTTCTCTACCCCGATAGTCACCTGCGGATTGCCTGCGGGATTTCTAGCAAGGCCTGGGATTACCTCTTCCCGCAGGCCCCGAAGCCAAAGGAATTAGAAGACTTCACCGGGATTAAGGGCGACAAATACGACGCCCCGGGAACTCCGGCCGACCTCTTCTTTCACGTCCGGACCGATGACCAGTCGCTCACCTACGAAGTGATTGATGAGATCATGACCTTCTTGCGGCCAGTCACCAAGGTAGTTAATGAGACCCATGGCTTCCGCTACTTTGAAGGGCGGGCGATCATCGGGTTTGTCGACGGAACGGAAAACCCGGTCGACGCTGATGCCGTCGAATGGGGGATCATTCACGAAGAAGACCCCGAATTTGAAAACGGCTCTTACGCCTTTGCCCAGAAGTACCTCCACCAAATGGACGCCTGGAAGAGCCTCTCGACTGAGCAGTAGGAGCAAGTCATCGGGCGGCGGAAGTTCACCGATTTGGAACAGGGCGACGAGGACAAAAACCAGCGCGCTCACAACGTTGTTTCCCAAGACAACCGCAACGATGTTGAACACAAGATTATCCGGATGAACGTCCCCTTCTCCTACCCTGGTGAAAACGTAACGGGTACTTACTTCATTGGCTACGGTCGCTACTGGGACGTTACCAAGACGATGTTAACTAACATGTTCACCAAAAACGACCTCCTCTTGGACTATTCAACCCCGGTCAACGGTCAGGTCTTCTTTATCCCGTCAATTGACAACTTGGATAAGATCGCCGACGACGAATATTAGTAGTCTAAGTAGTCATTAACTAACTTACCAGGTCAGATCAGATACACAATCAGAGCCCAGGAGAAAAACGTGTTTTCTCCTGGGCTCTGATTGTCTTTCCGAATGTTAAACAGCAAGCGTGGTAACTGACCGCAAATCAGTTGTCCAAGCAAACCGAAAGATGGTGCGTAGTGCGCCAACCGTCACCCAGCCTTACACACGACCTGTCTCCGAGGTCACTTCCCGCCTGCACCTCTTTAATCCTCATTTTCCAGGGCGGCAAAGTATTTATCCAAGTACACCTGGTGACTAACGGCGGTGATTAAATTTTCTAGCATCCGTTTTTGCTCGGTGTTTTCCTTACCAACCGGGTCGGGCTGGTCTTTAAAGCCAAAGACAACGGCCAGGAGGTTCTCTAGTTCCTCGCAAAAGTAGTCGTAGGCCACCGCCACCTCGTAATTATCGCGTTGGATTCGTAGCGCCCGCTTTAAGTTATCTAAGGATAAGACGTTCTTAGCCACGACGATGAAAATCAATTCCGCCACCTGTTCGCGCTGGTAGAGGCGTTTGATGGGTCGGCCAATCATCCGGTGCTTAACGTAATTGGAAATCATTGAGCTGGTTAGGGTGACGTCTTCTAAGGGCGCCAGTAGTTGATTGATCAGGCTAGTTACTTGTTCTAAGTACAACCCCACCGCCGGCAACTCCCCGTAGCGGGGTAAATGAAAGCCTTGAATTGACTCGGCCATCTGGGTCTCTAAATCACGCATCATTACTCCTCCTTATTCTCCCACCATTATAAGAAGGGCGCCGCTTATTCGTCAACCACACCCGAAATCAAGTTTTTGAATAACCGTTGACATTGATCAGTGAATGATAATAGAATAGCGTCAATGAGGTTTTTCAAAAACCGCTTAGATAATCGAGGTATAAAAATGACTATTAAAATCATCACTGATTCCGGCGCCAACCTGACCACGCCAACCATTAACGGAATTGACCACGCCACGGTCCCACTCACCCTCACCGTTAGTGGTAACCACTACGTTGACGATACAAACCTTGACTTGATCTCCTTTCAAGCCGCCCTCTTTTCCTCCAAAGAAAAGACCGGGTCGGCCTGCTCCAGCACCGGGGCGTGGACCCAAGCCTTCGTTGGCGCCGACGAAATATACGTCATTACCATTACCGCAGCCCTGTCCGGTTCCTTTAACGCCGCCCGCCACGCCGCCGAGCTCTATCAAGAGGAGCACCCCGAAGTGAAGATCCACGTCTTTAATTCTAAGGTGGCCGGGCCGGCAATGGCCCTGCTGGCCGAACAAATTGCCCAGCTCGTCAACCAGGGACGCACCTTTGAAGAGGTGGTTACCCAAACGGAAGCTACCCTTGCTAACACCAAGCTACTCTTCATGCTCCAGTCCTTAAACAATTTGGCCAACAACGGTCGGGTTAACCCCGCACTGGCTAAATTGGCCCAAGCCCTCGGGATCAACGTAATTGGCTCGACCAGCGCCGACGGTAACTTTGAACTAGTCGCCAAAACGCGCAAGGGCAAGCGGGTCTTAAATAAACTAGTCGACCAACTAACCGACCGGGGCTTTCGGGGCGGCCGGGTAATTATCGACCACGTTGCCAACCTCGCCGGCGCAAATCAACTAGCCACCCTGATCACGGCCACCTACCCAACGGCACAGATCACGATCAACCAATGCCGGGGGCTCTGTTCCCTATACGCCGAGGAGGGGGGCTTAATGATCGGCTTTGCCGCTGGCTAACTGGGCCCGGTGGTTGACAGATTGGTGCAGACCTCTTATTCTGGAGGACGTATGATACCGTTTTCTAACTTTAATGAGGTGATCCAATGGCAGAACCATTTTTCTTAACTCCCGTTTTCCACGAAAAGATCTGGGGCGGGCGCCGACTCGCAACCGACTTTAACTACCAGCTTCCGGACGGGAAGATCGGCGAGTGTTGGGCCATTTCTGGGCACCCCCACGGGCCAAGCCAGATTGCCAACGGCCGCTACCAAGGCCAACTTCTCCCCGATATTTACCGTGACCACCCGGAACTCTTCGGTAACAGCCACTCCCCCGTCTTTCCTTTATTAACGAAGATTTTAGACGCCGAAGCCAGCCTGTCGGTTCAAGTCCACCCCGATGACGAATACGCCGCCGAACACGAGCACGAGCTGGGAAAAACCGAGTGTTGGTACGTCATCAGTGCCGAACCCAGTTCCTACCTCACCTACGGCCACTCCGCCAAGACACGGGCACAGTTAAAGGACCTAATTGACCACCAAGAATGGGGACAACTCTTCTTAAAACGGCTCGTTAAAGCAGGCGATTTTGTTTACGTTCCAAGTGGCACCATCCATGCTTTAAACAAGGGGATCGTGGTCCTAGAAACCCAACAGAGCTCCGACACCACTTACCGCCTCTACGACTACGATCGTGTTGACGCCACCACTGGTCAAAAACGGGCGCTCCATCTTCAACAAGCCACGGACGTGACCACGGTTCCCTTCGAAGAACCACACCTGACACCAGTCGTTGAGCACCGCGGCTCCTCAACGATCACCACCCTAGTGGCCCCGCCACTTTCGCCTTACTTCACCGTCTACAAGTGGGAAGTCAGCGGTGAGCTTTCGTTAACCGCCCAACGCCCCTACACCTTGGTTTCCGTCATCAAGGGGCAAGGACAGCTCACCGTCGACGGGGACGCTTACCCCCTCCAAAAGGGCGACCACTTCCTCTTGCCGGCCGACGTGACGGCGTGGACCCTGACCGGGGAATTAACTATGATCGCTTCCACCAGCACCGTTTAATTACATCACCCTTATTAAAAAAGCTGGAGACGACCGTTTTAAGCAACGGTCGCTCCAGCTTTTTATTTGGTTGTATCAATCCATTCATCCAAGAGCTCAGCTTTCCCTACCCAAATGTTTCTTCTTACTTCCCTCGTGGTGGCTAGTTAATAATTTGGCCACCTGCTGGTATTGGGACTCGGCAACGCTGTTCTTGCGGTACACCATCGTCAACGGGTGGTTCACCACAAAGTCAGGTAGGTCCAACCGGTGCAACTTACCATCCCGAAGCAGCCCTTCCACTAGGGGGAGGTACATAAACGAGATCCCCCGCCCCTGCAAGAGCAGCTTGATGATCGTGGTCGGGTTATCGACTTCGATGACCCGGGAAAAATCATTAACCGAATAATTGTGGGTCGCTAGCCACCCTTCCAAAATCACCCGGGTCCCGGATCCCGCTTCCCGTAAGTAAAGGGGGGTGTTAAAGGCCGCTTCCCAATCGCGCGGGCCGTGCGGTTGGGCCGTGACCGGGCCAAACGCCGCCGTCCCCAGGGGGAGGACCCCGTACGCTTCTTTATGGAAGTTTCCCTCCACCAAGGCCAGGTCGATGGTCCCATCGTCAATTGCCTGGAGGAGTTGATCGGTGTTGGCGGTGTGGATCTTAACCTGGTGGCCGGCATCGACCAATTCGCCTAGTAACTCGGGAAGCATGAACTCCGCTAGGGAAAGGGTCGCCCCCAACCTCAACGGGACCGGTTCTGCACCACGCAACTGTTCCAACAGCTGGTCGGCGTTTAGACTTTCGCGGTGCAGGTAGTTGGTTAAGTGCTCAGCCGCCTTGGTGACCTGGATTCGCTTGCCGCGCCGGTGCACCAACTCCAGGTTTAATTCGTTTTCTAAGGCGGTGATCTGCTGGGAAACGGCCGGTTGGCTAATGAAGAGCCGCTCGGCCGTCGCCGTGAAAGAACCAGTTTCAACCAGTGTTGCTAGGGTCAAAAGCCGGTGATCGTAAAGCGGATTCATCGGGGCGCCCTCCTTTCTTATAAATAAAGCTTACTAACTTACAACTTTTCAGTATTTTAAATTATAACTATACCATGCTAAAGTTAAAAAAGTAATAAGAGAGAGGAGATCAATCGTCACATGAACGTTGTTTTATCACGTAACTTTGCGTCTGCCTTCGGGCTGACCCTTATTTGCTCCCTGCTGGGTTCTTACCTCGCTGGTTTTCCCTACCTCGAGGTGATTGGGGCCCTGGTGATTTCGCTCATCCTCGGGATGCTCGCCCAAACTTACGAACCGGCAATCAGCTACTCGCAAGCCGGGATCGGCCTCATTTCCAACAAGTTCCTACGGCTCGGGATCATCCTGTTGGGGTTCAAGCTTAACCTGATCTCGTTAGCCCAGGCCGGGGTTAAAACGATCACCCTGGCGGTCTTCATCGTCACGGGCACCATCCTGGTCACCTACAACATCGCCCGCCGCTTTGGGGTGGAAGACCACTTAGCGATCCTGACCGCTTCGGGGACCGGGATCTGTGGGGCCGCCGCCGTAATGGGGATTTCATCGCAGTTCACCAGCAAGGAAGGCCAAGAAGAGCGCGACCGTGAAGACGAAGTCGTCGCCGTCGCTATCGTCGCCATCTTAGGTACCCTCTTCACCCTGATCGAAATTGGCCTGAAGCCACTTCTACACATGACCGCCGTTCAGTTCGGGGTCATGACTGGAGGTAGCCTCCACGAAATCGCCCACGCCGTTGCCGCCGGTTCCGCCGGTGGGCCGGTCAGCTTAGACACCGCCATTATCACCAAGTTGTCCCGGGTCCTCTTGCTCGCCCCCGCAGCGATCATCATTGGGCTTTGGTACCAACGCAAGCAGGCTAAGGCGGCCGGCTCCACCAACGGCGAGAAGGGCTCCTTACCAATTCCGTGGTTCATGCTCGGCTTTATCTTAGCCTCCGTGATCGGGACCTTTGTTCCCCTTGGCGCACCGGTCTTGGCCATGCTGGTTAAGCTCGCCTACCTAGTCTTAGGGATGGCGATGGCCGCCCTGGGGATGAGCGTTAACTTCCGGGTCCTCTTGACCCGGGGACGCAACGCCCTGATTGCCTCCACGATTGGCTCGGTAATCCTATTGACCTTCGTTATCCTAATGAGCAAACTGTTTTTCTAAAACAGCTCATGTGTTTCACCTTCGGGGCTACGACAATGTCGTAGCCCCTTTTTTGTACCTTCAAAACCCTGTCAACGAATTACCATCATGGTAGTTCAGTGACAGGATTTAGCGGCGCACCACAATTATTAGCCCGCCCTTCTTGGGCCTCAAAAAGCCCCCTCCCGTTCTGTTACCAGTGACCACGTTCATTTCCTTCACCGCTCCTACTCACGCCCAGGCGGCCTTAGCCGGCTTATTAGCACCGTCTCTAGCCGTGGGCGTCCACCGGTCTAAACTAGCGTCGAACAACCAAGGTCAGGGCGCCGCTCGGTTAAACAAAAAAATGAACCCCTCGCTGGAAAATTCCACCGGGGGGTTCATCGTAGTGATAACCTAACCTATGATTATTTTAATATTAGTACCAACCGTTAGCAAGCCAGAAGGACTTAGCGGCACTCCAAGAACCGTAACGGGAAGCAACGTATTGGTTAGCAACCCGTTCTTGGTTAGCAGCGGAGTAATCCCCACCTAAGTAAGCACGGGAAAGTTGGTACTTACCGTAGTAGTTACCGTTTTGAGCGGTGTAGGAACCACCAGATTCGCGAGCGGCGATCCAAGACTTTGCAGCGTCATCAGAGCTAGACGTGGTCGTCGTAGCAGCGGTGCTCGTTGCCGGCGTGGTAGCTTGTGCTTGCGTGTTCGTGCTTGCTTGGGAACTTGCGGTGCTAGTCGTGTTAGCAGACGGCAAGGTTTGTGCTTGTGCTTGCGTAGCTTGGGTGATTTCACCGTTGTCCTTGATCAGCAATTGTTGACCAACGTAGATCAAGTTGATGTTTTGGATGTTGTTGTTCTTGGCTAAGGAATCAACCAAGCTGTTGTTGTTGGCGAACTTTTGGGAGATGCCGGACAGGGTGTCACCTGACTGAACAGTGTACACCGTGTCGGCGTTCGCAACGCTAGCGGTAGCGGCTACCCCTAATGCGGCCGCACCAAGGGTTGCTGAAATCTTCAGTAAGTTCTTCTTTAACATAGAGTATTTAACCATCCTTTTATTTTCGTTTACGTGTGCTCTCAAATTTACGTTCCTAATGATACAAGGAGAATGTTACTAAAAGATTTCAGGCGAGTTGCGGATGGCGGCGAACAACCGCCGATTTTGTAATCTTTTGTAACAAAGTTCCGTTCGTGAAAAAACGGACTAGATATCAATCGCTAACCGGCCGGGTTTTTCAAGTTTGCCTAACTTTATTTGAAGGTTTGCCAAATTAAGCTTAAAAAAAGGCAAATCTTTCGAAAAAAGATCATAGAACCTTAGTTTCGAAGCGATTTGCCTTCAAATTTAGCTGAATGTTACAAAATTGTTGCAAACGTCTTGGTTAGGTAACGTGCCACCCCGTCTTCCTCGTTAGAAGCCGTTTCGTGGTCGGCAATTGCCTTGACGGCGGGGAGCCCGTTGGCCATTACCACCCCATCACCGGCCGCCTTGAGCATCCCGGCATCGTTATCGGCGTCGCCAAAGGCCATCAGGTCCGCAAAATCCAACCCAAAGTGGTTTAAGAGGTGCTTTATGCCCACCGCCTTGTCACTACCCTGGGGTAGAAATTCTAAAATATGGGGTTGGGACTGAACCACTTGTACCCGTTTGGTGATCCGGTCAGTTGCCAACACTTCACTCTTAACGGCTGGCATTTCCTCAGCCGGAATCGCCATCACATTCTTGGCGTAAACGTGGTCTTCTGCCGCTAATTGCTCAAAGGTGGTGTCTTCAAAGCGGATGTTTTTAACCGTTTGCCGGTACAAGGAGCGGTGGTCGGGATCAATTTCATAGATCCGTTCAAAGTCCAATACGTCCATCGGTAACCGGCGCGCGGCCATAAAGTCGTGAACTGGGACCAGATCCTCCTTACTCAGCCCGTTTTGGTAGAGAGCCTCATGGGATTGATTGTTGATCACGAGGCCCCCGTTAAAGGTAATCGTAAAGTCATCTGGCCGGGTCAGGTCCAGTTGCTCAATCAAGTGCCAAATGGCGTTAATCGGTCGTCCCGTACATAAAACAACCTTTATCCCTTGCTCGTGAAGGCGGCGTAAGATTTTCGTGTTAGCCGGACTAATTTCCTTTTGGTTATTTAACAGGGTGTTGTCCAAGTCGAGTGCAATCATCTTTTTCATCGGTTTCAATTCTTCTTTCTTCCTATATAATCATTCATTTTTAAGAATCGTGGTCAGTAGCAACCGGGTAAACTGGACATTCCCTTCCGGTCCCATGTGAACTCGGTCCTTGGCAAACCAACTGGCGTGCCCCTTGGATTGGGCATTCCAATCAACTAAGTGGATGTTTGAATGCTCCTTGGCAGTCTTTTTTAACTGACTGTTGACCGTCTTCTCCCAGCTCTTAGTTGGTAAGTGGGCGTTGATCCAGTAAATCTGGCGCCCCTTCCCAACCGCAGCTAGGATTTCGTTGACCGTTTGGGTGGTCATTGGACCGTTAGTACCCAGGTTTAAGACCACGATCTTGGCGAGGCGGCCGTTCTTTTTGAGTTCCTTAATGATGGCCGGCCCCGCACTCCCCTGGCGCCCCACCTGTGCGTCTACGTATGCGTCGGGCACCAGTTCTTGGATGTTTTGAGCGGCGTCGGCCATTACCGAATCCCCAATCATGGTCATCTTTAGCTTCCCCAAGGCCTTAATTTGTTTTGTGCTCAGTTGGTACTTCGTCTTCAAAGACTTAGCGTTAACATTTACCTTGGGGGCCTTCCCCGCCGCAATTAACTTGTTGCGAGCGGCCGTAGCTTCGTTCGCCTTAGTTAAGTGGTTTTGTAAGGCGGTCTTAGCCGGCGCCTTTTCCGGCAGCGCTAATCCGACTAGCGCTACGCAAACCAAGAGACTAGTGGTTCCCAGCCGAACCCACCGTTTGAGGCCCGCTGGCCGCGTTTTGAGTTTCCCCACCAGTTCCTTAAGCTGGAGGTTTTTGGCCGGCATTTCCACTAGGCGGTAGGAAAGTTCCGCCGCCGCCAAAATCATGGTCACCTCAATGAAGCCATTGATGAAGGGGTGCGCCCCGACTTGAACCTTGGCCTCGTAAAAGATCATGATCGGGAATTGATAAATGTAGATTCCATACGACCGACGCCCAATCCAAGAAAAGACCGGGTTGGTTAGCCAACGATTCATCGACGCCCCTGGGTGGACAATTGTCGCCAATAAAACCATCCCGGCGAGACTGTACAAGAACATCCCGCCAAAGTAGGTAAACTTGGCCTGCCCATCCAAGCTACAAAAGCCAATTAGAATTATTAGGAGGCTAATGACCCCACCCCCGTTTAGGATCGTCTTCCCGGTGGGGGCCAAATTGCCCCGGAGGTGTTTTCGCGGCCACACCATCGCTAACCACGCCCCCAGTAACAGGGAAAAAACACGGGTGTCGGTCCCGTAATAGACCCGGTTTAAATTGGCCGGGTTATACAGGACCGCCATCAAAACCGCCGATAACACGGCCAGGGTCAGGGTCAACCACTTAATTAACCGGCGCCGCTTGCCCAAACCAACTAACACGATAAACAACAGGGCGGGCCAAATTAAATAAAACTGAGCCTCCACCCCGAGGGTCCAGAGGTGGGTAAAGGGGGACTCGCCACTGAAGCGATCGAAGTAGGACTGGCCGTGGCCAATTTCCCACCAGTTATACACCCACAGCAGGTTGGTCACCACCACCTGGCGGAGTTGGTAAAGGAGCTGGTGGCTAAACAGGGTAATGTAAACTACCGTCACCAACAACATCCCCACCAGGGGCGGATACAAGCGTCGGAAACGCCGCTGGTAAAAACTAATGAGGTCGATCGTTTGATGTTGGTCCCACTCGTTTTGCAGCTGGTCAGTGACAAAGTAACCCGAAATCAACAGGAAGAGGGGCACCCCCAAAAAGCCCCCTGGTAACTGCGCGATGAAGAGGTGGTAAATGATGACCCCCACCACCGCGAGCGTCCGCATCCCGTCCACTCCCGTAACGTAGCGACTCCCCTGGTCGGTCCTTTCCGGCCTGATCTTTTGCATGTCGACCTCCTATCCGACGTGATTTTCGCGCAGAATGGTTGCCACCAGCTCCTCTTCGGCTGGGGTCTTTTCCCATTCCTCCCAGTGATCCATCGTTTCTTCTTGTGAATAAAAGTGTTCGTTGACGTAGTTTTCGTACTTAATTACGGTTTGGGAGTGCGGAATGTTTAACTTCAAAATCCGGACTTCCTTAATGTAGCCCCGCTCAGCCGCCAGTTCGGCGCGACCGTTGTGGACCATGTTACCAATTTCAAAGTACTTAGTCCCGTCAAGCCGGGTAATCTGTTCAATCAGATCCAGCGTTCCTGGACGTTGTGCCATCAAATCCCTCCTTTTTTCTTATCTCCCCCTATTTTACGCTGTTCACAGCAAAAAAGCGGTGAAAAAAGAAAATCACTGCCCGGGAAGGCAGTGATCGGCATAAGAGAGAAAGAGAATTGATTAGAAGGTAAATACTTAATACCTTATGTCATTATAATAGGCGATCTTGTAAGCGCTGTCAAGGTTTCCTGACAAAAAAGGAGTCATTACGCTGATTTTAATCTAATTCTCAGAAAGAAAAAGACACTTCTGGTCCTGAGAAGTGTCTAAATCAATTTAATTATTGAACTGTTACAGATTTAGCTAGGTTTCGCGGCTTATCGACGTCTAAGCCCTTCCCCAAACTGGTGTAATAGGCCAACAGTTGCGCTGGTACCACGGACAGTAACGGCGTCAGGTACGGGTTCACGTCCGGTAAGATCACCGTATCGTCTTCCTTGGCCAAGTGGCGGGAAACGATCGTTAGGATGCTTGCACCGCGGGCCTGGGTTTCTTCTAAGTTACTCCGGGTCAACCCGGCCGTCCGGTCCTGGGTAATGATCCCGATTACCGGCGTTCCCTTTTCAATCAGGGCAATCGTCCCGTGCTTAAGTTCCCCAGAGGCGAAACCTTCCGCTTGGACGTAAGAGATTTCCTTGAGCTTCAAGGCCGCTTCCAAAGAAACTGCCCAGTCGACTCCCCGTCCAATGTAAAAGGCATTACGCGGCTTGGAAAGGTAGTGGCTGACGATTTCTTCGAGCTTGTCCTTGCTATCGGTGATTGCTTGCATCCCGTTAGCGACGGTGGCCAATTCGTGCTTTAAATCGAAGTCCTTAGCGTCTTCGCTCTTCAGGTATTCACCCAGGGCCTTAGCCAATACTGCTTCAACGGCGATTTGGGCGGTGTAAGCCTTAGTAGAAGCCACGGCAATTTCAGGGCCAGCAAACAAGAGCATCGTATAGGTGGCTTCCCGTGACAAGGTCGACTTGTCGACGTTAGTGATCGTCAGGCTCGGCCAGTGGTTCTTATTGACGTTGACCAACACTTCCCGGCTGTCGGCCGTTTCCCCACTCTGGGATAAGAAGATGAAGAACGGCTTGGCGGACAGTAGTGGTTGTTCGTAAGCAAACTCAGAGGAAACGTGCACCGTCGTTGGCGTCTTGGCGAACTTTTCAAACATCCGTGCCCCGACTAAGCCGGCGTGGTAAGACGTCCCGGCCCCAATGATGTAAATGTGGTCAGCATCAGCAATGTCAGCCAGCATTTGTTCTTCCACCATTGGTTGACCGTCGGCGTCTAGGTATTCGGAAACTAACCGCCGCATCACGGCCGGTTGTTCGTCAATTTCTTTTAACATGTAGAACGGGTAAGCGCCCTTATCAGCGGCATTGGCGTCCATATCAACCGTAAACGGCTTGCGGTTCTTTTCATTACCGTCGAAGTCTTGAACTGTAACGTTGTCAGGCTTAACGATTACCAACTCGTGGTCGTCGATTTCCATGAACTGGTTAGTTTCCTTGATCATTGAAAAGGCATCGGAACCAACCATGTTGTAACCATCGGCCAACCCTACCAGAAGTGGGCTCTTGTTCTTAGCCACGAAAAGGGTATCCGGTTCTTGCTTGTCAATCAAGACAAAGGCGTAGGCTGAGTCATCAGAAATCAACCGTAACACCTTTACAAGGGCTGCCTTAGTGTCCATTTCGTATTCAACCACGAACTTATCCACCAGTTGAACGATGACTTCGGTGTCGGTTTGGCTCTTGAAGTCAACGTCTGACAGGTATTCTTCCTTAAGTTGCTTGTAGTTTTCGATCACCCCGTTGTGAACTAAGTAGAAGCGTTCATCCGTGGAGTACTGTGGGTGGGCGTTTGCTTCGCTTGGTTCCCCGTGGGTAGCCCAGCGAGTGTGCCCGATCCCAGCCAAACCGTGAACATCCGGCGTTAAGGCGCTTTCCAAGTTACTGATCCGCCCCGGACGCTTAACGAGGTAGTCGTATCCCGCCTGATCGTTAACGTAAATTCCCGCAGAGTCGTAACCCCGGTATTCCAGGCTCTTGAGCCCGTTTAATAAGATTTCAACAGACCGGTCGCTACCGGTAATTCCAACGATTCCACACATATTAGCAATTCCATCCTTTAATCTTTAAAATTGGTATAGATAAATTCTCGCTAAAAGATAATTTCTTAACAATACGTATCATAATAATAATGGCGAACAATGTCAACCAAGAGCACCCGAATTGGTCTATCAAGCGGTTGACTTTTTTGCACCCCAACTAAAAAGACTGAGAGTGGGAATAACTTTCCCAGCCTCTCAGTCCTTTTACAAATTTTACTTCGCCCCTGGCAAGACTTGCCGAGCCACGTCGGCAATTTGACTGACGTAAGCGTGAACGAGTTCCTTAGTCGGGGCTTCGGCCATGATCCGTAGCAGCGGTTCCGTCCCGCTCGGCCGTACCAAGATTCGACCGTCGCCGGCCATCTTTTCTTCCACTTTGGCAATGGCGTTCTTCAATTCTTGGTTGTTTAGGGCCGCTTCTTTATCTTCAACCGTGATGTTTACTAACTCCTGTGGGTAGGTCACGACGTCTGCGGCCAACTCCTTGAGGCTCTTGCCACTGGTCTTAACCACCTGCAACAATTGTAAAGCGGTTAGCATGCCGTCCCCGGTCGTGTTGTGATCCAAGAAAATGATGTGACCGGACTGTTCCCCCCCGAGGTTATAGCCGTTCTTTAACATTTCTTCGACCACGTAACGGTCCCCAACCTTAGTCTTAACGCTCTTCATACCGTGACTTTCTAAGGCCTTGTACATTCCTAAGTTAGACATGACGGTTGTCACCACGGTGTCTTTTTTCAAACGCCCGTTAGCTTCCATGCTCTTACCACAGATGTACATAATCTTATCACCGTCGACCAGGTTCCCCTCGTTGTCAACGGCGATACAACGGTCCCCATCACCGTCAAATGCAATCCCCAGGTCGGCCTGGTTTTCCACCACGGCCTTTTGGAGGTCCGCTGGGTGGGTGGAACCACAATTAAGGTTGGTGTTCAAGCCATTTGGTGACACGTGCAGCGGAATGAAATCGGCGTTAACGTCGGCAAAGAGGTTGGCGATAAACGATGACGTTGCCCCGTTGGCCCCGTCGATAACCACCTTTAAGCCGTCCAGATCGGTTGAAATGGTCTGCTCCAAAAAGGAAGTGTACTTCAACGCCCCCTCGCGGTAGTCTTCCACCGTCCCCAAGCCATCGTCACTCGGCCGTGGGAGGGTGTCTTCTTCGGCGTCCAAGAGCTGTTCAATTTCGTACTCCAGCTCGTCGGAGAGTTTAAAGCCGTCACCACCAAAGTACTTAATCCCGTTGTACTGAATCGGGTTGTGGCTGGCCGTGATCATCACCCCAGCGTCCGCTTCTTGGGCCCGTACCAGGTAAGCCACTCCCGGCGTGGTCACCACCCCTAAGCGCAATACCTCAATTCCGACGGACAAGAGCCCGGCCACCAGGGCGTTTTCCAGCATTTCCCCAGAAATTCGCGTATCGCGTGAAACCAGCACTTGTGGGCGCTTACGTTGGGAGTGGCGGGTCAACACATATCCCCCAGCCCGGCCAACCCGAAAGGCTAGTTCCGGACTCAGATCCCGGTTGGCAACGCCACGCACACCGTCAGTTCCAAAATACTTTAACTTCATAATTCTTCCTCGTTTCTTCCCTGCTTAATTTCTTGACTACTAGTTGCTCGCTGAACTACTAGCTGATTGACTACTGGAGCTCCTTGTCTCCGTTTGGGAGCTCGCCGATGATTGACGACTCGACGTGGCTGAACTGGTTTTGGTGTCTGACGAACCCGAACTGCTGCTTGAGGAGCCAGACGTTGAGTCACTATCACTTGACGATGACGATTTAGTGCTTGTGATCGGTACCGTTACGGATAGGGTATCCGGCGTCACGACCACGTTTAAGGTTTGGCCGTTCTTATCCACGGCCTGTAAGGTTACCTGCCGCGTGAAGGTGGCCGTCGCCGTGTGGGGCACGTTAACAAAGGCTACCACCTTGGCAACCTTAGCAACCTCGCTCCTGGCCCCGGAAACCTGGACGTTGGCCATTGAAGACTTGGCCGTCCCAACCTCGTAGCCATCGGCAACGGTCTTGCTACTCAATTGAACGCTGACCGGTGCCGTGATCGTCTTTTTCGATTGGATGTTGACCGTGATCGTTTCCGGATCGATGCTGGAAGTCAGCTCGGAATTTAATCCCGATACCTTCAACTTAACCCGGTGCTGACCGGTCCCCAGGTCACTGAGGTCAGCGTAAACCTTAAAGTTTTGGGTATTGACGGTGGTGGTTACCAAAGCGGATGGCCCGGTCAGCTTAATCTTGACGTACTGCGGGTAGCCAGTTACCACGTAGTGCTTGCTATCAATGGAGACCTGCAAGGGGACCTTAATGGTTTGGGACTTGTCTGACATCAGGGCCGATTGATTACCCTGGCGAGTGGTTTGACGCAAAAAGGAGCCGTTGACGTAAAAAAACATGAACAGGGCCAAGACGAGTGACGTCCCGCGCATCACCCACGGACGACTGAAGAAGCTATTATCGTTATTTTTCATGACGTCCTCCCTTCCGGAACGGGTTTACCAGCCGATCCAAAAGCTTATTCTGAACGGTGCTCTCCTTTTTATAAAGGTGGGCCCGCAAGAATTTGAGGTAATTTTCTTGGGTCATGTCCCGGATCAATTCGTTATCCTTAGTGATCGAAACGCCCCCAGTCTCTTCAGAAATTACAATCGTCAGGGCGTCTGTCACCTCCGAAATACCCACGGCGGCCCGGTGGCGGGTCCCCAGTTCCTTTGGGATTAACTTGGAATCCGACAGCGGTAGGTAAGCGGCGGCCACGGCAATCCGGCCGCCCTTGATGATCACCGCCCCGTCGTGAAGCGGGGTGTTGGGGATGAAGGTATTGATTAAAAGGGCCCCGGTCACTTCCGCATCCAGTGGAATCCCGGTTTCAATGTATTCCTCTAGCCCGGTATCCATTTCGATGGCGATTAAAGCCCCGATCCGGCGCTTGGACATGTATTGGATTGCCTGATCGAGTTGGGTAATCAGGGCTTCTTCTTCCTCGTTTTCGGTTTTGGTACGGGTGAACATGGTCCCCCGCCCGAGGTGTTCCAAGCCGCGCCTGATTTCTGGTTGGAAGATCACCACCATGGCGATAACCCCCCAGTTGATGATCTGGTCCATCACCCACGACACGGTGGTCAGCCCAATGTACCAAGAGATCAGCTTTACCACAATGATAATGATGATTCCCTTAAATAGCTGGACGGCTCGGGTCCCCCGAACCAGAACCATCAACTCATAAATTAAAAACCAAATTACCAGGATGTCGATTAAATTAATGAAGTTGCGCCACGTTAAAAGTGCCGCCAAATAGGTCATCATAACCACCCCCGTTAGCTTTGCCGACCGATAATGCGCACCTCAGTCTCCAATTGGACCCCAAACTTTTCTTGCACAGTTTCCTGAACGTGGTGAATAACGTTTAAGTAGTCAGTGGCCGTGCCGTGGTTAACGTTGACGATAAAACCGGCGTGCTTGGTGGACACTTGCGCCCCACCAGACGTGTAACCCTGCAGGCCCGCATCGTGAATTAGCTTGCCGGCAAAGTAGCCCGTTGGCCGCTTAAACACGGAACCGCAGGAAGGGAGCTCAAGCGGCTGCTTAGCCGCACGGCGGGCGTTTAAATCCTCCATTTGGGCCGTAATGGCATTTTGGTCCCCCAACTTAAGGGCAAAGGTGGCGTCTAAAACGATCGCCCCGCTTGCTTGAACGGCGGAGTGGCGGTAGCCAAAGTCCATTTCTTCGTTTGATAGCTGGTGGATTTGGCCGTCGCGTTCCATAACGGTAACGTGATCGACAACGGTCTTAGTTTCCCCACCGTAGGCCCCGGCGTTCATGAAAATGGCCCCACCAATCGACCCCGGGATCCCGGCCGCAAATTCTAAACCGGTCAGGGAATGATCCCTAGCGATCTTGGTTACTTCGATGTAAGAAGCCCCGGCGGCCGCCGTTACCATCGTGCCTTCAACCTTAACCGTTTGCATCCGGGTCAGGATCATCACTAACCCCTCAATCCCGCCGTCTCGGACGATTAAGTTAGAGGCATTACCAATCACCGTTAGCGCTAACCCCGTTTGATGGCAGTAGTCAACTAATTGCTGAACTTGGGCCACGTCGACCGGAAAGGCCAGCCAGTCCGCTGGGCCTCCTGTTTTGGTGTTGGTGTAGTGAGCCAGGGGCTCGTGTTCTTTAATTTCAATTTCTGGAAAGGTGGTTATCAAGTTTTCCATCTGCAAGATCCCTTCTTTTTGATATCACTTTGCCAATTATAGCATTTACTCCCCCAAGATTCTTGTTCGTTTGCCAATTCGGCAACCATCACTTAAAATGAAGTCAGCAATGAAAGGAGGCTTGTTCGTGAACTTTATCGCCATGGACTTTGAAACGGCTAGTGCGAAACGTTTTTCGGCTTGTTCACTGGCTATCACCATCGTTCGTAACAGTCAGATCCAAGATGAGTTTTATACCTTAATTAACCCGCAAACGCCCTTTTTTTGGCGTAACACCCAGGTTCACGGGATCCACGAGCGCGATGTAAAAGACGCCCCTACCTTTCCGGAGGTGTGGGAGCACATCCAAGAATTCTTCACGCCCGATAAGCTCGTGATTGCCCACAACGCCACCTTTGACAACAGCGTTTTGAAAAATACCCTGCTCCATTTTGAGATCGAGCCCCCGGTCTACCAAACGCTAGACACCTTAAAGACCAGCCGCCAGCTGTTCCCGGCGTTTCCCAACCACAAGCTCAATACAATCTGTGACCAGCTCAATATCGACCTACATCACCACCATAATGCCTTAGACGACGCCCACGCCTGCGCCAACATCCTTTTGTGCCAGGCTAATCACTTTGGTACGGCACCACTTAGACCCTTCGTTCGGGTGGTCAACCGCTAAGAAAGGTCGTAATTAGGTGACGTGGACGACTAAGCTAGGGCAAGGGTCGGCTTCAGTTTAACACTTACAAATACAGCAAGAGGCTGGGAGAAAACCGTGTTTTCTCCCAGCCTCTTAGCGTTTACGGAATCACAATTCCTCAATTCCTTGATACTCCATTGAAACAGCCGGCTGGTCATGGCCATCACTGTCCTTGATGGTGCACTCCGCCACCTCGACAAAGCCATAGTGTTGATAAAGCCGGCGGGCCCGGTTATTACTCTTGTAAACGTCCAACACCAGGTGATCTAGCTGGGCAAAATTTACAAACCAGTAGAGGGCCTCGTCAAGTAGCAATGAGCCAATTCCGTTGTGCCAGTAATCCTTGAGGACCGCTAAGCCTAGTTCGCCGGCGTTCGCGTCTCCTTCTATGCGCATCACGGTGGCCAAGCCGATTAACTTACCTTGGTAAGTGGCCACCAGAATGATCCCAGTGTTAGAGCGGGCGATCTGGGCGAGGTTTTGGGCCTCACGTTCGACCGTCATGTTCGCTAGGTTACTGTAGACAATCGCGTTGGTTTCCGTTTGTAACTGTGTTAACAGGGCTAACAGCGCGGCCGCATCGGTCGACTTAGCTTCACGTAGGGATACCGTTTCGTCTGCCATTACAACGCCTCCACTAGGGAAGTAAAGTGTTCGCCATGAGGGTCTAACTGTACTTTCCGTTGGTTATCTTGATCGGTGCGCGCAAAGGTTAGGGCTAGGTAATCAGCTGGTAATTCGTCAGCCGCAAATTGGGCCCACTCCACCACGCTAACCCCATCACCGTCAAAGTATTCATCCAAACCCAGGTCCTCTGCCCCGCCGTTTTCCAGCCGGTAGACGTCCATGTGGTAAAGCGGTAGCCGCCCCCCTTGGTATTCACGAATAATGGTAAAGGTGGGGCTTTTAATCACCTCATCGATGCCTAAGCCCTTGGCCAGCCCCTTGGTGAAAGTGGTTTTCCCGGCCCCGAGGTCGCCGTTTAAAACGAGCACGTCCCCGGCCCGCAACCCCGACGCGATTATTTGGCCGAGTTCTTTTGTTTGTTCTGGAGTATTAAAGGTAAATTGCTTCATGGTGATCCTTAAAGTGCCTGGGCGGCCGTAATCAAGGCCACCTTGTAAACTGCTTCTTCGTCCGTTCCCCGGGAGAGGTCAGCCACCGGGGCGTTTAATCCTTGCAAAACTGGACCGATGGCTTCAAAGCCGCCGAACCGTTGGGCAATCTTGTAGCCAATGTTCCCGGCTTCTAGACTCGGGAAGATGAAGACGTTAGCGTGGCCAGCAACGTCTGAACCAGGGGCCTTTAGTTCCCCAACTGATGGAACGAAGGCAGCGTCAAATTGCAGTTCCCCATCGATAGCAAGGTCCGGGTTGGCTTCCTTGGCTAGCTTAGTGGCTTCAGCGACCTTGGTAACCATGTCCCCCTTGGCTGAGCCCTTGGTGGAGAAGCTTAACATGGCTACCTTAGGGTCAATCCCAAACAGCTTGGCCGTTTCAGCGGATTGGCTAGCCACCTCGGCCATCGTTGGTGCGTCTAATTCAATGTTAATAGCGCAGTCAGCAAAGACGTAACGTTCCTCACCCTTTTGCATGATGAAGGCACCGGAAATCCGGTGGGAACCTGGCTTAGTCTTGATAATTTGAAGGGCTGGGCGAACGGTATCCCCAGTTGCGTGAACCGCCCCGGAAACCATTCCATCAACCTTACCCATGTAAACTAGCATCGTGGCAAAGTAGGAAATGTCTTCCAGCATTTGGTCCACTTGTTCCGGTGTGTTCTTCCCGTTTCGGCGTTCCAATAGGGCATCGTGCATTGCTTGCTTGTCTTCGGCTGGGTAAGTTGCCGGATCAAGAATTTGCAGGCCAGTCAGGTCGAACCCATTTTCCCCAGCGACCTTTTCAACGGCCTCTTGGTTACCAAGCACCACTGGTTCAACCAATTGATCCTTCTTCAGGCGGATTGCTGCCCCTAACACACGTGGGTCCTCACCTTCCGGGAAAACGATCGTCTTATCTTGGCCGCGCAGTTGGTCAGCTAACTTTTCAAAAATGTCCATTCGATGGTTCCTCCGTTCTAAATGTACCAAATACTACAGGTGGTCGACAGTCGACGGCAGTTGCCAGTTAATTGGGGCTTGGCCGGTCATCTCCAAAAACTGATTGGTCTTTGAAAACGGCCGCGAACCAAAGAAGCCCCGGTAGGCCGACAGGGGACTCGGGTGCGCCGATTCCACCACGAAGTTGCGCTTTAGGTCAATCAAACGCTTCTTATCCCGGGCCGCCCGCCCCCATAAGATGAAGACCACCGGGGTCGGCCGTTCAGACAGGGCGACGATCGCCGCGTCGGTCAGCTGTTCCCAGCCGTGCCCTTGGTGGGAGTAAGCTTGGCCAGCCCGCACCGTCAGAACCGAGTTTAGCAGTAAAACACCCTGCTCGGCCCAGAACCTGAGGTAGCCATGCTTGACGGGCGGGCACCCCAAATCGGCTTGGAGTTCCTTATAAATGTTTTGCAAGGACGGCGGTACCGCTACTCCCGGTAAAACCGAAAAGGAACACCCGTGGGCCTGCCCCGGTCCGTGATACGGATCCTGCCCCAAAATAACCACTTTGACCTTCGAAAAGGGGGTCCAATTAAAGGCCTCAAAGATGTGGTGCATCTCGGGGTAGACCTGCTGGTGGCCATATTCATCCACCAAGAAATTATGCAATTGCTGGTAGTTGGCCGTTTCAAACTGTGGTTTTAACACCGGCCACCAATCATTGTTAATTAACTGTTTCACTTCTGCCACCTCGTAAACATTTTAGCACACTCACCCAAGCGGGAGTAGCCTTGAACGAAACCGTTTTCGTTGTCGATTCGTGAAATTAAGCGCAGTTCCTGTTAGAATACAGATAGCTAATCTTTAAGGGAGGGATTTTGGTGCGCACCCTATACCTACGTGAGCACGGTGGTCAACGTCAGGCAACCACCATCATTCACGATGAATTCAATAATGCATGTTACTTGCTTACCGGTAAGTGGGGGCTGCGCCAAGACGTTCTTTCCTTGTATACCATGCAAGGGAGCCTGCTCGCTGAGGTGAAGCAGGTTACGCTAGGGCTGTGGCCCAAATTTGTCCTCTACCAAAACCGCCAACGGGTTGGCGTAATCGCTAAATCGCTAGGGTTTGTACGCCAGGTCATCTACATCCGGGGGCTCAACTGGATGGTGGTTGGCTCCCCCCTCTCTGACCGTTACCGGGTCTATCAAGGGAACCGGCTGGTCTTTTCAACTAGTCCCCTTGAAGACACCGGGGGGCTCTACCAAGCAGTTCACATTGCCGACCAAAACGAAGAACCCCTCGCCATTTTAGTGGCCACCATCTTAAACCACTGGGCCCACCGTCCCGATCACGAACTAGCGGTTACCTGGCACCCCCGCAGGGTCGATGATTCCCACCCGCTCCGGGGACTGTCCCCACTAGTAACCACCAGTCCAATTACAAAGCCCAACCGCCGATAACTTCGGCGGCTGGGCTTTTGGCTTTTATTAGTAATGTTTCATGACCCGCTCGATCTGGCGGTCCTGCTCACGCTTTTTAATGGCGTTACGCTTATCGTACTCGTGCTTCCCTTGAGCAAGGCCCAAGAGCACCTTGGCGTAGCCGTGTTTCAAGTACATTTTTAACGGTACGAGGGTAACCCCCTTAGCCGTTAATTCGCCTTGTAACTTCTTGAGCTCCTTTTTGTGCAATAAGAGCTTCCGGTTACGTAACGGGTCGTGGTTAAAAATGTTACCACCCGCGAATTCGGCAATGTGGACGTTCATTAACCAGAGTTCACCATTATGAAATTGGGCGTAGCCATCCTTTAGGGTGACCCGCCGTGCACGCACCGACTTGATTTCGGTCCCGGTTAAAACGAGCCCGGCTTCAAAGGTGTCGGTAACCGTGTAGTCATGACGAGCCTTTTTATTTTGGGCAATCAGGTTGGTGTCGAGCCACTGGTGGTTCTTTTTCGCCATTCTGTTCCCTCCTTTGCAGTCTAGTGGCGGCGGTTTTGTCCGTTACCGTTGCGGCGACGATTGCGGTCGCCATTATTATCCCGGTCGCCACGGTGACGAGTTTGCCCCCGGTTGATCTGGGTGGTGTTACGACTCCCGTTATCACGATCGTGGTCATCGGAGAAGTGACGGCGCCCGTTATTATTGCGCCGTCCATTACCGTTGCCGCGACCACGACCGTTGCGGCGGTCATTTTGCCGTGGTGCCCGTAGCTTAGTCAGCGGCGCTTCATCGGCGTTCACCAGCTCGAAGTCAACTTCGCGTTGATCCTTATCAACCCGCAATAGCTTAACCTTTACTGGTTGACCAATCTGGAAGATGTGGTGGTGGTCCCGGCCAACTAAGGCCATGTGCTTTTCGATGTATTCGTAGTAGTCATCGTTCATCACCGAGATGTGAATTAAACCTTCAACCGTGTTCTCCAAGGCAACGAAGAGGCCAAACTTCATTACGGAAGAGACAACGGCGTCGAAGGTCTCGCCCACGTGGTCCTCCATGAACTCAACCTTTTTCATCGAGTCGACGTCGCGTTCGGTATCAATTCCCCGCCGTTCCGTCACTGAGGTGTGTTCAGCAATTTCCGGTAGGCGATCCCGGTACTTAGCCTTGGCCTCCTCGGTAGTCCCGTTTTCCTTGTACCACTTGATCAAGCGGTGGACGGTCGTATCCGGGTAACGACGAATCGGCGACGTGAAGTGGGTATAGTATTGAGCCCCCAGCCCAAAGTGGCCTAGCTCATCTTCGGAGTACTTGGCCTGTTGCATACTGCGCAGCATCATCGTTTGGACCATTTGTTCCTCTGGCGTGCCGGCAACTTGCTTAAGCACCTTTTGCAACATCTTTGGCTCAACGTTGGCGAGGTCCCCCGGCATATTGATCCCAAAAACGGAGAGGAATTCGGCAAAGTTTTTGATCCGTTCGGTGTCCGGGTGTTCGTGGATCCGGTAGAGGAACGGTACGTGCATCAAATCGTAGTGCTTGGCGACCGTTTCGTTAGCCGCCAGCATGAAGGATTCGATCATCCGTTCCGACAGCCCGCGGTCGCGTAATTGGATGTCGGTTGGGTGACCATTCTCGTCGACGATGATCTTCGCTTCCGGGGCTTCGAAGTCAATTGCCCCCCGTTGATGGCGGTGCTTGAGCAAGATCCGGTGCAAGTCGGCCATCGTTTCAAACATCGGCACCAGTTCCCTATATTCCTGGCGGGTCTTTTCATCGTGGGCCTCTAAAATGGCGTTGACACCCTTATAGGTCATCCGGGCGTGCGAACGAATCACCGACGGGAAGATCTCGTGGCTCACGATGTTTCCGTGGGGGTCAATTTCCATTTCACACGACATGGCTAACCGTTCTTCACCCGGGTTAAGGGAACAAATCCCGTTGGAAAGGCGCCGCGGCAACATTGGAATTACCCGGTCGGTCAAATAAACCGACGTCCCCCGCTTGAAGGCCTCTTCGTCCAGTGGCGTTCCCGGTTGAACGTAGTGGGAAACGTCGGCGATGTGGACTCCCAAATGGTAGTTGCCGTTATCAAGCTTCCAAGCCACCACGGCGTCGTCTAAGTCCTTGGACTCAATTGAATCAATCGTTACCAAGGGTTGGTCAGTTAAGTCCGGGCGCCCCGCCTTTTCTTCTGGTTGGACGGTTAACGGGATTTGGTTGGCTTGGTCCAAAACTTCCTTTGGGAATTCGTGGGGAACGTCGTGGGCGTACACCACCGAAAGAATGTCGACGCCGGGTTCATCCTTATCCCCGATCACTTCCAGGGCCGGCCCAGTCATCACCTCTGGAGCGTCTTCACTCGGGTAGGTCGCAATGCTTGCGGTGACCACTTCGTTATCCTGCGGGTGAATCCCATCGCCGGTCACGTAAAAGCGGAAGCTCCCCAGCTTTTTATCCTTTAAGATCACTTCACCGATGAAGTTGCCCATCGTCATGTTCTTAAATTCCCCCACCACGTGGTCGTAGGAGCGGGTAATGATCTTCGTGATCTCCCCTTCCGGCCCCTGGTCGCGGGTTGGATCGCCCGCTCGTAAGATCTTAACGGCCACTTCATCACCAGTTAGGGCGTACATCGTGTGGTCCGGGTTAATGAAAATATCTGGCATTTCCGGGTCATAGGAAACAAAACCAAAGCCCTTGGGGTTACGGTGAAAAACGCCAGTGAATTCCTTTACCTGGGGAACCAGCTTAAATTCACCATCATCCGTCACTTCCACTTTTCCTTCCCGCTCTAATTGAACGAGGGCCTGCACCAGGGGGGTGAATTCGTCCGCACTGGTCATTGAAAGCACCCGGGCCAACTTTTCGGCCGAGAAACTCAGGGCCGCGTTTTCCGTGAGGTGGTCTAGTATTTGTGTCTTTAAATCTGTCATCTTATTCCTTTCGCGTTCAAAAAAAGCCCCCGTTAAACGGAGGCGCTCACTACTAATGTGAGGAAACGTAAACCAGCGCCAAAGCAAGAACAAAGAAAATGATTCCCACAATGACAGTTACGATTTGCATAACGGCTTCGAAGCCCCGCGCCTTCCGCCGGGAGAAGAGGTCGCCACTTCCCCCGGTCAAAGCAGACATCGAATCGTTATCGTTTTTGGCCGGCTGCATCATCACGCACGCGATCATGACCACGCAATCGATCAAAAACAGGGTCATTAACGTATTTTCCACGATCTTCCTCCTATCTGCTCACACTATAACCCTTAGAGTTTAACATAGAAAAGCCTAAATTGCTAATCAATCACCTGGTGGGCGCCGCTAATGATCGCTTGTTGGGACTTGAGGTGACTGGCCCCGGTTAGCTGGATTACTAGGGTATCACCGACCTGGAGGCGGGTATCACCGTGGGGAACGATTTCTTCTTCGCCCCGGTAAACCATTAAAATCAAACAGGATGGTGGCCACGGGTAGTCTTTAACTAAGGCGCCGTCAAGGGCGGTCCCGGCGTAGATGGTCGTCGTCATCTGCGTAATCCCCTCCAGGGACTGGTGTGGTTGACGATGAATGAAGCTTTCAAACAAGGCCGTGTAGACGGGGGCACCGCCTAAGACGTCCACGACCAGGTAGGCCACCACCGCCACCACCGCTAACGGCATGAGGTGGGCTAGGGAACCCACCATTTCCGTAATCAACAGGATCGCCGTGAAGGGCGCCTTGGAAATGCCGGCAAAGTAGCCGGCCATGGCGTAAATCACGTAGTTGGCTAAAAAGCGCGCCGGAATTAGGCCCAGGTGAATCAAAATGACGCAGTACAGCCCGCCGAGAACGGCTCCCAAGGTCAAAATCGGCAAGAAAATTCCCCCGGGCAATTCAGAACCGTAGGAAATCATGGAGAAGACAAACCGGAGGACAAACAACCACAAAAAGAGGCTCACCGAGGTCGGCAGGTTGGTCAAACTAATAATCAACCCGTTACCGCCCCCCAGCGTGTTTGGCCACCACCAAGCAATTGGAATCACCAACAAGAATGGGATCACCGGGTACCAAGCGGGCTTAAACCACGTTACCTTGCGGCTCCACGTCCCTAGCCGTAGGATCACGTACTGATACAGCCGCCCTAAAATCCCCAAGAAGAGCCCTAATAACAATAGGTACCCGTACTGATTGACCGGGAAATACATTTCGTGGGGCAGGTCTAAATCCGGCTTGAGGCCAAAGAATTGCATCGACACAAAGTTGGCACTAATCGAGGAAATAAACACCGATAGCCAGACCAGCGGGGAGAAGTTATGGTAAACCTCTTCTAAGACAAACATTGAGGAGGCGATCGGGGCGTTGAAGGCCGCCGAAAGCCCAGCTGCCGCTCCGGAGGCGATCCCCACCCGACGCTCAATGGCGGTCAGTTTCTTCTTTCCCCGCCCCTCGACGATGCCTTGGCCAACCGTGGCCCCGACTTGAATTGACGGTCCTTCCCGTCCCAAGAAGAGGCCGGGACCGATGGAAAGGATGCCCCCAAAGAACTTGCGCCACAAGACTGGCCACCATTGCTCGTCGAACTGGCCCGTTAACTGACCTTCGACTTGCGGAATCCCCGAGCCCTTAATGTTGGGGTTCTTTTGGGCCATCCGCCCCAAGAAAAGGGCTAACGGGACGGTTACCGCTACCCACGCCAATAGCCATAGCGGCTGCTGGTGGAAGAACAAAAAGGCCAGCTTGGTGAGGACCAAGACGTCTTGAATCGCCAACCGAAAGACCGAGGCCACTAACCCAACGGCCACCCCAATCACAATTGCCCGTCCCACCGACCGGGCGTTGCTATACTTTAAAAATTTAAATCTGAACACTACTCCAGAGCCCCCTTGTAAGTTACCAAATTATTTTAGCACAAAAAAAGGGCGGCGCTTAGGGCTGAAAGCGTCGCCACCTGTTTAAGCTAATTTTCTTTTCGCAAGTTTCCCCGGTACCGGATCAGGTAGGCTAAAACGGCCACCACCAAGACGACCGTCCCGACAATCACTGAAATCCGGGTATCTGGGTTAACGAACATGAAGACCACAATCACCACCAGCATGGCAAAGGCGAAGTAATTAGATAGGGGGTACAAAGGTAATTTGAAGGGATGATCCTTCATTAGGGACGGGTTGTGCTTGCGGAAGCGCAACTCAGCCAAAAGGATCACAAACCACGGGATCATCCCCGGTAAAACGGAAGACGAGAAGACAATCACGAACATATCGGTGGTCGTCTTTGAAAAGACCGTTGCGAAAATGTCGGCAATGAAGCCAAGTAAAATCCCCCCAGAAATCCCCAGGATCGCCATGTCCGGAACCACGTGCTTGGACAAGCGGCCAAAAATCTTAGGCGCATCGCCCTCGTGAGCCAATTTAAAGAGCATCCGGCTTGAAGAATAGATCCCCGAGTTGGCCCCGGAAAGGGCGGCCGTCAGGACCACGAAGTTAATCAAAGAGGCAGCCGCGGTGATGCCCACCTTGGCGAAGGTGGAAACAAACGGCGACCCCACCGCACTTAGGTGGTTCCACGGGTAGATGGTGACAATCACAAAGATCGCCCCGACGTAGAAGATCAGGATCCGGAAAAGGACTGACTTGACCGACTTAACAATCGCCTGTTGTGGGTTAGCTACTTCCCCGGCCGAAATTCCCAGCAACTCAATCCCCTCGTAGGAACCGACGATGATTGACATCGAAAAGAAGAAGCCCGAAATGCCGCCGGTAAAGAACCCACCGTGGCTCCACAGGTTGGAAAAGCCGGTGGGGTGCCCGCCGTTACCAAAGCCAAAGAAGATAACCATAAAGCCCAAGAGGATCATTAGGATAATGGTGATTACCTTGATCATCGCAAACCAAAACTCTAATGACCCGTAAGCCTTGGCGCTGGCTAAGTTAGCGAGGACCAAGAAGGCGATGATGACCAACCCAGCCGCCCAGGGCTTGGTGTGTGGCCACCAGTACTGCAGGTATTCCGTGGCGGCCACCACTTCCGACATCCCGACGACGATGTATTCAAAGACGTTGGCCCACTTAGCTAAGTAACCGGCAATTGGGTGAACGTATTCGGTAGCGTAATCGGCAAAGGATCCGGTCCCCGGGTTAACGTAAATCATTTCTCCCAGGGCCCGCATGACAATGTAGAGAATCAAACCAACGAAGGCGTAAGCTAAAATCACCGATGGTCCCGTCCACTTAATCGTCGACGTCGACCCCATGAACAAACCAACCCCGATGGCTCCCCCTAAGGAGATCATCTCCATTTGACCAGCTGTCATTGAACGCCGCAGTTCGGGCGCCCCACTTGATTGCTGTTTCATTATTTTCAATTCCTCTCTAAGTTAAAAGGGGGCCGTGCCCCCTTGATGATGGCAAAGCGCCAAAACAACTGTTTTTCATTATAGGCGATCCGTCCCGTGGGAGCAATAAGCGGGTCTCATCAAATTATCACCAGAAATTAAAAAAGACCGGAAGAAAACAGGGTTTCTTCCGGTCTCTTTTTAATCAACCAAATTAACGGTTTTCGATGTCTTGCTTAGCTTGTTCACTAAGGTTGTAGAAGGAACGGATTCCCTTGTACTTAGCAACGTCGCCAAGGTTGTCTTCAATCCGCATTAATTGGTTGTACTTAGCAAGACGGTCGGTCCGGCTCATGGAACCAGTCTTGATTTGGCCGGCGTTAGTAGCAACCACCAAGTCAGCGATCGTCGTGTCTTCAGTTTCACCAGAACGGTGGGAAACGATGGCCGTGTAACCAGCTTCCTTAGCCATTTCGATGGCTTCAACGGTTTCCGTCAAAGTACCGATTTGGTTCAGCTTGATCAGGATCGAGTTGGCAGCGCCCATCTTGATCCCCTTAGCAAGGTAGTCGGTGTTAGTAACGAAGAAGTCGTCACCAACCAATTGAACCTTCTTGCCAAGCTTGTTAGTCAACGTTACCCAGTCATCCCAGTTATTTTCGTCGATCGGGTCTTCAACAGAAACAACCGGGTACTTAGCGATGATGTCGGAAAGGTATTCGATCCATTCTTCGGTGGTGTATTCTTCACCAGTGGACCAGTGAAGCTTGTACTTCTTGTCTTCGTCGTTCCAAAGTTCAGAAGCAGCCACGTCAAAGGCAATCGCAACGTCCTTACCAGGCTTGTAGCCGGCAGCTTCGATGGCCTTGATCAGGTATTCGAACGGTTCTTCGTTGTTAGCGAAGTCTGGGGCAAACCCACCTTCGTCACCAACGGAAGTAACCTTGCCATCAGCTTCCAAGGCCTTCTTTAAGGCGTGGAAAGTTTCGGAACCCATCCGGATGGCTTCGCGAACGGTTGGGGCACCAACCGGCATGATCATGAATTCTTGGAAGTCCACCTTGTTGTCAGAGTGGGCCCCACCATTGATGACGTTCATCATTGGCGTTGGCATTACGTGTGCGTTAAAGCCGCCCAAGTAGTTGTAAAGAGGAACTTGCAGTTCATCTGCAGCAGCCCGTGCGGTTGCCAAGGAAACGGCCAGGATGGCGTTAGCCCCTAACTTACCCTTGTTTGGCGTCCCATCGAGGGCAATCATCGCCTTGTCAATCGCGATTTGGTCCGTAACTTCCATCCCGACGATTTCCTTAGCAATAACGTTGTTAACGTTGGCAACGGCCTTTAAAACACCCTTGCCACCGAAGCGGTCCTTGTCACCGTCACGAAGTTCAACGGCTTCGTGTTCACCAGTTGAAGCACCGGACGGGACGATCCCCCGCCCAACACCACCAGCTTCGGTGTAGACTTCTGCTTCAACGGTTGGGTTCCCACGTGAATCAAGGACTTCACGGGCGTAAATATCTGTAATAAGTGACATTAGATGACTCTCTCCTCTTGATTTTATTTGGAAAGCAATTCCGCCTTCCATTTTATTATTTTGATCAGTTTAAAACAAGTCAGATCGCTAATTTCCTGGGAAATTTAACCAGTCCATCAGTGACCAAAGCATTGGTAGTTAACCATCTTTAAAAAAGTGGTGGCGTCCAAACTAGCCCGTCCAATCAAAACCCCGTCAATATCGTCTTTTTGCATTAAGGTCTTGATGTTAGACAAATTAACGCTACCCCCGTATAGAATCCGTACTTGGTTGGCAACTTCATCGTTGTAGAGGTGGGCAATCGTTTGGCGAATCAGGTAACACCCCTCATTGGCTTCTTGCGGGGTGGCCGCCTCGTTACCACTACCAATTGCCCAGCTTGGTTCATAGGCGATCGTCACCCGCGAAAGCTCGCTTTCTTTGACCCCTTGGAGGCCGGAAATGACTTGGCTGACCACCCAGACAATCCGATCGTGCTCTTGCTTGCGTTTCATCGTTTCATCGACGCACAAAATCGGGCAAATCCCGGCGCTCAAGGCAGCATGGACCTTTTTGTTAATCGTGGCGTCGTCTTCATAAAACAAGCGGCGCCGCTCTGAATGGCCGATGATGACGTGCTTAATTCCTAATTCACGCAGGGCCAAGGGGCTGGTCTCACCAGTAAAGGCCCCTTCGTCTTGGTAAAAGCAGTTTTCGGCTACAATCTTTAAATTGGTCCCCCGGGTGTGTTCGACGAGCGACTCCAAAAAGAGGGTTGGCACCGCCAGCTCCACTTCTTCTTGTTCCGGATCCGGCAGGGCGTCTTTGATTTGGTCAACGTAATCGACCGCTTCCGTAATTGTCTTATACATCTTCCAATTGCCGACAATCAATGGTTTTCGCATTCAATCACCCCCACGTAAAAAAACATGGAATTCAACCTACTCTGTATTCCACAAAAAAACGAAAAAGGGGTGGAAAATTTTTTCTTCCTAACCCCTTTCAAGTTTACTTATCAGAAATGGCAGCAATCCCCGGAAGAACGTCCCCTTCCAGGTAGGCCAATGAAGCTCCCCCACCAGTGGAGATGTGAGTTAACTTGTCAGAAATGCCCAGTTGCTTAGCGGCCGCCGTGGAGTCACCCCCACCAACGATCGTCGTTGCGCCTTCAAGCGTCCCCAAGAATTGACCAACTTCCAAGGTTCCCTTGGCAAAGTTACTCATTTCAAAGACACCCATTGGGCCGTTCCAAACAACGGTCTTAGCGTCTGCTAGCACCTTCTTAAATTCTTCGATTGACTTTGGACCAATGTCTAAGGCCATCCAGCCGTCATCGATGTCGCCTTCAACCACCTTGGTGTTAGCGTCGTTGGCAAACTTGTCGGCAACTACGTTATCCACTGGTAAGACTAACTTGTCGCCAGCCTTTTCCAAGATTTCCTTAGCAACGTCAATCTTGTCTTCTTCAACCAGGGAGTTCCCGATCTTGATGCCCTTGGCAGCGTAGAAGGTGTAAGTCATCCCCCCACCGACAATGACCTTATCAGCCTTGTCGAGCAGGTTGTTGATAACCCCGATCTTGTCGGAAACCTTGGCACCACCCAAGATGGCAACAAATGGGCGTACTGGGTTGGTAACGGCGTCACCTAAGAACTTGATTTCCTTTTCCATCAGGAAGCCCGCCGCTGCCTTGCCTGGCATGTTGGAAGCAATCCCCACGTTGGAGGCGTGCTTACGGTGAGCAGTCCCGAAGGCATCGTTGATGAAGAGGTCACCCAAGGATGCCCAGTACTTACCCAATTCTGGATCGTTACCAGATTCGCGCTTAACGTATTCGCCGTCCTTAACGTCTTCGTAACGGGTGTTTTGAACCACCAGCACTTGGCCGTCTTCCATCTTGGCGATGGCGTCTTCTAATTGTGGACCTTCCGTAACCGGTACAAAGGTTACCGGCATGTTCAGCAGGTTAGAAAGGCGTTCTGCCACCGGACGCATGGACAGACCCGGCTTGTCGTCTTCCTTCTTGATCCGGCCCAGGTGGGAGAAGAGAATTGCCTTCCCCTGGTGGTCCAATACGTACTTGATGGTTGGCAAAGCAGCCACAATCCGGTTGTCGTCGCCAACAACACCATCCTTAATCGGCACGTTGAAGTCAACGCGCATTAAGACCTTCTTGCCGGCCAAGTCTAAATCTTCAACCGTTAATTTAGCCATGAAATCTTCCTCCTTATTTAAAAGAAAAGACGGGGGAGTCGCCTCCTCCCGCCTTTTTGATCACCCTTAATTCAGCTTGCAATTAAAGGCTTGCAAAGTGGATCAGGGTGCGGATCATGTTGCTGGTGAAACCGTATTCGTTGTCGTACCAAGCAACCGTCTTAACTAATTGGGAACCATCGTCGGCTTCCATGATTTCGGTTTGAGATGGGTCAAAGACGGAACCGTAAGTGGAGCCAATGATGTCGGAGGAAACGATTGGGTCTTCAGTGTAACCAAAGGCGTCGTTACCTTCCGTAGCCTTCTTCATAGCGGCGTTGATTTCGTCAACCGTAACGTGCTTGTCCATGATGGAAACAAGTTCCGTCAGGGAACCGTCAACAACACCAACACGTTGAGCGTGACCAGAAAGCTTACCGTTCAGTTCTGGGATAACCAAACCAATGGCCTTGGCAGCACCAGAAGAGTGCGGAATGGTGTTCGTGCTTGCAGTACGGTTGTTACGCATCTTCTTACCACGAGGACCATCGAGGATAGCTTGCGTGGAAGTGAAGGCGTGGATGGTCGTCATCGTACCAGCCTTGAGACCGAATTCCTTGTTCAGGAAGTAAGCCATTGGGGCCAGGCAAGAAGTGGTGCAGGAACCTGCAGAAACGATCTTGTCGTCAGCCTTCAGCGTGTCCAGGTTAACCCCAGGAACAACAGTAGGAATGTTACCAGCAGGAGCGGAGATCAGAACCCGCTTAGCACCGGCATCCAGGTGTGCTTGGGACTTTTCAGCAGAAGTGTAGAAACCAGTACATTCGAGGACAAAGTCAACCCCGTCGTTTGCAACCCACGGAATGTTCTTAGCGTCGCGTTCTGCGTAAACTGGGTACTTCTTACCGTCAACAATGATCCCTTCTTCGTAAGCAGAAACTTCACCAGGGAACTTGCCGTGCGTAGAGTCGTACTTCAGTAAATAAGCCAGCATGGACGGCGTCGTCAAGTCGTTGATTGCAACAACTTCGATTTCGTCAGAGTTGAGTTCGTGAATCCGACGGAAAGCCAAACGACCAATCCGGCCAAAACCATTAATACCAATCTTTACAGTCATACTGTAATTTCCTCCTTTAGGAAAATAATTCATGTACCCATTAAGTGTATCACCATTAGCCAAAAAATACAGCCATCGTCGTGCATTTTTTAACAAAGTTCACCCAAATTGGATACCACCAATACAAACAACATTGTAACCATTTCACTTGTGCTTGTCCAATCATGCCGCCTAGATTTTCCGTTGGCGATTGACGGTTGCTATTTAAGGTGACTTTCGTTATAATCGGAATGTTGAAATATTTACGAGAGAGATAAAGGAGGCATGAACCATGCGCAAAGCACATCCACACGGCGTTCAAGGCCGGCGTCCAATTGCTCCGAAGTACAAGCGGGCTTTAAAAGAAAAGAAGATTGAAGCTATCCGTAAGTGGGCTAAGGAAGCACTTGCTGACGAAAAGTAATTTCAATTATGATCCCCTCCCCCATTTGGGCGGCGGGGATTTTTTATTTCCGGCGAATTTACAATTGAAATGCAACACAAAGTAAAAAAATAAACCCATACCGGGTAGAATATGTTTAACGACCAAATCAAACAATTCGAGGTATCCGGTATGAGCTATAAACATCTTACTATAAAAGAACGTGAAATACTTATGTTTTTACGAGCTAAGGGGTTATCTATCCGGGCTGTTGCGTTACGGCTGGGGCGAAATCCAAGCACTATTTCACGGGAGTTAAAACGTTGTGCAGGTAATTATTCCCCAAGTAAAGCAGATAATGACTATCATCAAAAGCGGCAGAATTGTCACAAGAAGCGGCTATTAGACAGCCAGTACTATCCCCCGTCAATGGGTTAGCCCACCATAAGTAGCGTTGGTCCCTAACAGCCCCTGCGCCCACATTGATGCATAAAACCGCATATTCTAAAATACCCCCAAAGTTGATTTCCAACTTTGGGGGTACACGTCACAAAGCGCTCCTAATCGTAAAATTACCACAGACCATCGTCGTTGTCAGAAAAGGTCTCTTTAGCGTAATCATGCCCGACCTCAATACTGTTCTTCAGGCCCTGCTTAAACTCACGGGCCCACTGCGGCGTAACAACCCCCTGGGTAACTAAAAATTTATTCAGCTTGTTCAAAGCCGCCCGTAGTCGCTTAATCTCATCATCGCTACATCCCTTAAAGTAAAGCTCCCCAATGTCCGTTGCGATCCAGCCAAATAGGGTCGCCTTTCGTGGTGTTAAATAACCGATCAGGTAGAAGGTCAACTCATCGTGGTATCGTTTCACCGTTTTTTCCGAGAGTTTCCCGTTCTTCTTTAGGTCCTCAATGAAAGCGGCAATCAATTGGTTATTGATCCTCGCCAACTTTCCGTCGGTAATATTTGACCCGTCGGCTTTTTTCAATTGCTGAACAACTAGCGGGAGGTCTACCTCAACTGATGGCGCCAGTTCTTCCTCTTTTTGATGGGCACTAGGGTAGTACTCCCGGTCTAGGATCGCCGCCATTTTAGCCCCAAAATTTAGGTGGTTTTCGTACACTTGCCGGTAAGCTTGCACCAACCGCTTGAGCCGGAAATTAAGATCATCCTGATCGTAAAAATCAAAGGTAAAATTATCCGGTACCCACTGGCCCGACCAGTTCAACTCCGAACGGTGGGCAGTGACTCCATCCCGTTTGACTAAGCTTGCGATTTCGCCTAATCGATCAACTCCACCAAAATCTTCAAGGATCCCAAAACCAGCTCCATCAATTACCCGTGGTAAGTTATTACCGTCTTCTTGCCCCGACTCATCAATGTCAGTAACCGTTAAATTAACTTGCCAGCTATCCCCGGAATCATAGTAAAACGATAACTGTTCGTGCAACTTCAAGTCCATGACCTTCGATCCCCTGGTATCGTGATAGGTCAGACGGTGACCCTTACGGCTAAACCCCTCTGGCGAATCAGGATCAAGTTCCCAAACCCTTGTCCAAGTATCAGTTGTTTCCCGAAAGGAGAATAGATGGGCATCCTTCATCTCAAACATAATTTCCAGAAAGTAGCCCAAGGTTTGTAAGGTGACCGTGTGAGTAATCTTAAAATCCCGCCACGTCTTTGGTTGATCAAAGTCGGCTAATTCCGCATGAATGGTGTAAACTTTGCGAGCCATGCAAGCACTTCCTTTCGGTCTTGTTTTAAATTTATCCTATATCTTTTTACACTTCCTTTCGGTCTTGTTTTAAATTTATCCTATATCTTTTTAATTGTACCATTAGAACCTATTTTTTAGGCAAAATCCGAAATCCCTCTCTTTAAAATTAGTACCACTAGGTAAACCGATGATTGTCCTAAATTGCAAGATTAAGTGAGCCACCCGGCCACGGGAGTGGCCGAGGTTTATACTGCTAATGTTTCAGGGTTAATTATCTTAAGTATTTCCTCTTCAAATCTGTCTAGAGAAGACTTACCACCAAGAATCTTTCTTGGGTAGGAGTTGAGCCTCAGGTTTGCTTGTTCAACGTCAAATTCACTGAACAATTGTAAACTG
>SKEY01000640.1_pt1 | contig 54147 bp, 68 predicted proteins | sample 4843871 | NCBI WGS metagenome assembly SKEY01 (sample SAMN11008797, study PRJNA524170) | human gut metagenome | biome: Human fecal sample; material: Feces; isolation source: fecal sample from pouch patient p36 | host: Homo sapiens | place: Israel: Tel-Aviv | collected 2016-12-04
GAAGGAACTCGGCAATAAACCAAGACGACCGTTGAACGCTGCATCTGACGTCATTTGAGTTGTTACGATTTTTCTTTGGTTTTCGTAACAAACAGTACCGTCTGCCCAATTGGCAAAATCGCCTTTTGGGTTGTTAGTTATCACGACGTTCTTACGGTCAATGTAACCGTCCGCCTCATCGTATTTGCCAAACTGCATAGCACCATACTCGCTAACAACGCCAACGTAGCCAGATTCTTTTTTGAGCTTGATTTTGTAGTTGACGTATGCATCTTCAGTACCGTCGTTAACAATTTCGGTTTCGTATACTCCAAAATTGTTTTTGGTAAAGTTAAACGAGCGAGTGGCAGAAATGTGCGCCACGCCGTCCGGAACAAAGAACTTGATTGTTGTTTCGTCATACCAATTAGAAATACCTTCAAGTTCAACGTCACCAGTTGGAATAGCATTGTAATAGCGATTTGGCTCGTCTGGCAACACTAGCTCGTGTGTTTCTCTAGTATTTAAAACTCTCGCAATCTGGTCTCGAAGTTCATTTAATTCTTCGGAACCAACGGTCAAATACTCTGTTGTGTCAATAAAACGACTACCAGCGATTTCACGAGACGCAAGTGAAACGGTCACCTCGATAGTTTTCGCACCGAAAGTGACCTCTTGTAGCTCTTCCCCAGTCCCGAGGATGTCCTCTGTTGTCAACTTGCGCTCGTTACCAATCGTGCGTTTTGCTTTTATAAAACTTAAAAAAGGCGTTAAATCAACGCCGTTATATGTAAATGGCATTATTTAAGCCCCCTCACTAAATTTTCAATGTTTTGTTTGTTAGCTAAGTAACCATTGATGTCATCTCCAGTCGCCCTTGCAAACTCTCGTCCGTCGATGTTAAGAACAGTGTCACGAGACACAGCGCTACGAACAGTAGCTAAAGCTTCTTTGATAACTTCCAGTTTTTCGCCCTCTTGGTTCTTGTAAGTGACTTCGATGTTGTTTGAGTACTTACCATATTCAAACTGATAGCTGTATTTATCAGTCATCATGTCAGCGATCTGCGCGTTAAAATCAGCAATATTGCTACGCAACTGTGATTGGAAATCTTGAACATTGTCAGTGATTGCCTTCGTGTTACTTTCGACACCAAGCGTAACCGTCTGAGTAGGATTGAAGTCCTCGAAGATTGCTGTTACATTTCGCACAGTATTTTGAACTTGTCCAAACATACCGTTTAAGCCTTCATTCAAACCTTGCATAATAGCTTGACCTGCTGGTCTTAAAAGTACTCGGTCATAGCTAATAGGCCCTTTGTGAGCACGAATCCAATCTGCTATACCACCGACAAAGTTTTGAACAGCACCCCAAGCCGATTTTAAACCGCCCAAAAAGCCATTCATAATAGCTTGACCTGCACCAGCCAAATTGATGTTAGCAAGACCATTTAAAACGCCTCGAACAGAGCTAACAATCGAGCTAACACCACTAACTAGTCCGTTAAACGCACTAACTGCGCCAGAAACAAGCCCTCGAGCTATGCTTATGACACTGCTGCGTAATCCATTCCATAAGCCAGTAACTGTACCGACAAGGCTAGAAACAAGACTAGAAACGCCGCTAGTTAAACCGTTCCAAGCAGAAACAGCTCCGTTTTTAATCGCGTTAGCAATCGAAACTACAGCACTTTGTAGACCGTTCCACAAGCCAACAACGCCAGAAACAAGACCATTAACGATGGTTACTACAGCCGTTGACAGCATTTGCCATGTTACTTGGCCTGCAGCAAGAATAGCGTTCCAAATTCCTGAAAGGATTCCGAGAAGGCCATTCCACGCCATGCTTACGCCTGCTGTGATACTTTGCCAAATCAACTGCAAGTCTGAACCGACCTTGCTAAAATTACCTGTGATTAAATCACAAATAATCAACACTGGGCCCATGACGATAGCTTTAATCATTTCCCACGCGCCTTGGAAGACTTGCTTAACGCCGTCCCAGATTTGAGAGAACGCCGTTGATAAGTTTCGCCAGTAATTAAGCATGACGTCAATAAATGGTTGGATTATCGGCAAAACAGTAGCTTGAATCGTTTGCCAAACTGTGCTAAAAATTTGCGTGATTCCGTTCCAAAGATTTGTAAAGAAATCTTTGACGTTAGACCACATATTTTTAATGCTTTCAACAGCGTTTGACGGTGCTTGTTTGATTCCGTTCCAGAGACTAGAGAACCATTCAGTAATGCCGTTCCAAGCATTGATGAAATTCTCTTTGATACCACTCCATGTAGCTTTAATGCGCTCGATTGCATTGCTGATAGTCTCTTTCATTCCATTCCAAACACCGCTTGCCCATTCTTTGGCTGTGCTCCACGCTGCTTTTAGACTATTCCACGCTTTAATAACACTTTTAATAGCATTATTAACAGTTGTTCTGAACTTCTCAGAGTGCGTGTAAAAGTAAATGAATGCCGCTACTGCAGCAGCAATAGCAACCACAGCGATACCGAATGGGCTAGCCAATAACTGAACTACGTTAATTACAGTTTTTATAGCCTTAAAGACTTTACCAATAGCAATTAGCAAAGGCCCAATCGCAGCAACAACCAAGGCAATTTTAATAATTGTGTCTTGTTGCGCTGGAGATAAAGCCTTAAATTTTTGAGCTAGATCAGTGATGTACTTAGCAGCCTTTTGAATGTATGGCGCCAAGCGTTCACCTAACGCAATACCAAGACCTTCAACGGCAGATTTCAAGTTACGGAACGAACCACCTATGCCACCTTCCATAGTATTAACCATTCGTTTAGTGGCACCTTGAGAATTATCAATAGCATTAGTTAGCTTGTTAAAATCTTTGTCTGATGAGTTGATAATTGCTAACCAACCAGACATGGCTTCCTTACCAAAGATGGTCGCTGCAGCTGAGGCCTTTTGGCTTTCTGAAAGCCCACCCATTTTTTCACGTAAATCGCCCATGATGGTGCGGAAGCTCTTCATGTTACCTTCGCTGTCAGTCACAGAAATTCCTAATGTATCCATGGCTTTTTGAGCAGCTTCGGACGGATGAACCAAGTTAACCAAACCTGCACGCAATGCTGTACCAGCTTGAGAACCTTTAATACCACTGTTCGCCATTAAACCAATAGCAATAGCGGTGTCTTTTGCGTTGAATCCAAGTGAACCAGCAACTGGGGCTACATACTTGAATGTGTCACCCATCATAGAAACGTTAGTATTAGCGTTTGAACTTGCTGCTGCTAAAATATCAGCGAACTCTCCTGCTTGTTCGGCTTGCATACCAAACGCAGTCATTGCATCGGTTACGATGTCGGAAGTCGTACCAAGATTTTCACCAGAAGCGGCTGCTAAGTCTAGCACAGCTGGAATACCTGCCATAGTTTGTTCAGCACTCCAACCAGCCATCGCCATATAGTTCATACCTTCAGCAACTTCAGAGGCGCTGTAGCGCGTGGTAGCGCCTAAATCTTGCGCTTGTTTGCGCATTTGCATGTAAGCTTTACTAGATGAATCAGCCGCTATGCCAGACGTCGCTGCGACCTTGCGCATTGAATCATCGAAAGTCGTAAACGTTTTAACCGAAGCTCCTAGTCCTGCCATTATCGGCACGGTTAGCTTCTTATTCATCGAGCTTCCGACTTTTTCAAAGTTATCGCTTATCGCGCCAAGTTTGTCTTTTGCGTTGCTGGTAAACGTCTTAAAAGAACTGCTAGCCCTGTCTAAGTTGCTTGTAAAATTGGACGTGTCCGCTTTAAGAACTGCCTCGACAGTATAAGAGTTACTTGCCATTATCTGCTACCTCCTTTTTTAGATATTTTTGACGGCGTTTAGCGATTGCTACTAAATCACTATTTACCACGTTTCCGTGACCGTTTCCGAGCACGGCATTTCGTTGTTTTGCCTCGTTGTAAAAATCTTCAAACTTGGCATACACGTATTGCTTGCCACTCTTATCCGTGGCTTTGATTAATCTGTTCAGGTAGGCTTGCAAATATGACTCACGCTCTCTATCCAATCGTCGCATTAAGTAGCCCCGCTTGCGCACGTTAAACTCTTCGATGGTCATGCGTTTGGCTTCAGTTAGTGAGCTAACGCCGTATAAACCAATAGCAGAGGCAAGCATGTCTTCGTATACTTCCTTGCTGCTATTTGCTAACGTTGTTTTGTTGCTTAAGCTTCCGCTACCGCTGTTAACATCTCTTTGACTTTTGATTTCGTCAACGGTGCAGTTGCTAATGCTGATAAAAAATCATCAAACACTTTATCCAAGTCTTCTTGACTTTCGAGCCATGCCTCAATATCTGCCAAGCGTGGAATTTGTTTCAATGTATGTGTTGCTGACAAAATAATATCTGCCAAAATAACTGGGTTCTTGTCTTGAATGTAAATAACAGCGCTAGACAAACCCATGCCAAAAGTAGCCCCTGCCTCGTTTGTGATTTGGTAACGTTTATCCATTTCACGGATAAAGTCAATACCAAAATGCAAATCATATTCTTTGCCATTGATTTCAAGTGATTTCATTATATTTGTACTCCTTACCTAAAAAATAAGGGGCTGTTTAGCCCCTAACTCCTATTATCTGCCAGCGGTTTCAGTAGTATCAGTAAATGCGTAATTGATTTCTGCAATTTGCGCATCTGAAAGCGTTGCGTAACCTGTAACTGGTTTTCCTTCGATTGCCATTTCTGTTGAGACTGTTTCAAGGTCTTCAACATTTTCTGGTACTTCCCAAGAATTGAGCGAACCTTGAGCATAAAGCGCTGGGTATTTACTCTCTTGCTTATCGCCTGCGAGGTCAATTTCCCATACTTCGAGCTTGTAGCCATTAACAACGGAATCTTTCAACATCAAGTTTAGTTCGTCTCGTGTCGCCACCGCTTCGATTGAAAGAGTGACTTCCAATCCTTTGTCGGAAATGATTGAGCCGTCTTTAGTAGCGGTTGAATCGCTCTTACGCTCGTATTTCCATTTGTGTTCTGTTTGCAAAGCTAGCTTAGCCGCTGCTTTTTTATCCCCTAATTTTCGGAACATCAAGATTTTATCTTTACCACGATTGGCCATGTTTGTATATTCCTCCTTTAAATAAATTTAAATTTCAAATCCAAAATGCCGTGATATAGCAGTTCTGGAGTTGAATCGTCTTTGATAATTTGGCTGGAACTTTCATATTCCATAAACCATTGCCTACTGCCTATTTTTTTAATGTTGCTGAACTCTTCCATAAGTTTGCCAACCCAATCAGAAACAAGTTTCCTGTCATCTGCAGTCCCCCAAACATCACACTGAACTGCGACTTCACCAATCAGTCTAGTCTTGGTTGGCTGTGGGATAATCTGCGTATAAGCCACGACCATGAACGGATAAGGCTCGTTATCGTCTGGCAGAAATGGAAATGCTGGCAAACCTAGAGCAATAGACCGTTTAATTAATTCGTCGTGTATTTCTTGGTCTGGTTGTTTATTTGACAATGCCTGCTCTCCTTAAATCGTCAATAAATTTTGGTTGTATTTCGTTAAAAGCTGGTTGCATAAATGGTTGAGCTTCCATTTTTCGAGTTCCGACTTCAAGGTAGCCAGAATAGTCGGTATTAGCTTTAACTACCGCACGCAAGCCATTACTTGCTAAATCAAGCTTGATGGAACGCTTAGTCGCTCCAGTCGAATACCCTTTTTTAAACACAGCTTTGCGTTGAGCTGTCCTTTGAAGTGCTGCGCCATTTTTCTTAACAACCTCTTTGTAAACCTCTGTACGAGCCATTTTTTCAAGAGCATTTAATAGCTCTTTATCACCGCTAAAAGTAACACTCATTCGTGATTAACCTCGCTCAAATAGATAGCCTCACGTCGCTTGTAAAACGCTTTGCGATTGATGATGTAGTATTTCTTTCCGTGTAGCTTTACGCTCTCTACAGAGCCAGCAATCGGCTTATTAACTCGCATAATCCAAGCGTCAACATTTAGTTTATTGTTCAAAAGTTGATTTTTAAGTTCCAGTCCCATTTCAGACACAAAACAAGGAACGACAACTTCTTGTGCCGTCCCTTTGTCCACTTTGCCTGTTTCTGGGTTGTAAGCTGGCTTGCTCCCCTTTAAAACAAGTGTTGCTCTATTTGTCTCTCTCATAATACAAACACCTTTCCGTTCTTCGCCTTACCTGTCGAGAATTCCTTTTGTAAAAGGTCATCATAAGGCAAGAACTCGTATTTGATGTCTTCATAAGATACTGAGTGTCCTTCAATCGTTTCAGAGCTAGCTCCTTCAGCTCCTCTGCGGTTGAAACGTTTAATTGTGCAATCTTCGATAATAAAACTAAATTTATCTTCGATAACATCAGTACTGTAAGCCAATTTGAAATGGTCACAGACTTTTGAAATCAATCGTTTTAATACTCTGTCTTGCACATCGTCACTTATATCTAAGTCCTCTTTAACATTGTTCAAAACTGTGTCTTCAAAATCAGCCATAAGCACCTCTATTCAGCTTTCTTTTTAGGTTTAGCTTTGGTTTCTTTTTTCAAAAAACCTGCCTTTGTTAACTCTTCGACACGTTCACCAACGTATTCAGACCCTGCTGGGTAGATTACGTCAGTGAGTTTGTCTCGAAAACCTGCGATAACTTTTGCCATGTTATCACCTCACAATTAGAGTGTTGGCACTGTTGTCAGCATGTAAACGTCATCGAGGTTTTTAAATGATGGAAGTGCAATCATTGAGACTTTAGTTTCAACGTTTACTGGGTCTGTTTTAGTAGTTGTTGTTACTGCAATACCAGTGTCGACGATTTCGACTTTAGCGTTTGTTACGCTACCACCAAGAAGGTCGCTTTCTTCTGGTGTAGTACCAAAGACTGTTTCACCAAGTTCTGCGTTAGGCGCAAGAGTGATGTGCCCGTCTGGGTAGTATTTTTTAACAACGCCGTCAGCGTCTTTGTAAGTTTGGTTTTTAACAACCACTGTCAAACCAAGTTCACTTTCAAGATAATCAAAAAGCTCTGATTTTTTAACCGCTGCTGCGTCTGGTGCAGTCGGTTTAATCAAAGCTAGAGTACTTTTTGCGTTTTTAATTTGACTCAAAGTTTTTGAGTTAAGAATAATCACTTCTGCAGTTGAACCAAGTTCTGCCAAAGCGCTGACTGCAGCTTCAATATCTGCAAGCGGTGTTGATGTTGCTAGGTCTGTCCAAGCTGTTTCGGTTGTTCCTTTGTGCGCTGGATCTACATGATAATCAAAGTCTTGCGCTACGCCGTTAGAGATGACGCCGATTTTACCAGTGGCAAGAACTTGCATGCGCATAGCTTCGAGTCGCGCGTGAGCACCAGATAGTAATGCTGCATTGTCGTCAAAAATACCAGAAACAATTGTGTCGACAAGCGCTTGATTACCAGTTTGAGCGATAACGTTCAATTGTTGACGGTCTTGTTCTTTAACAAGCAATGATTCTTTGAAGAATGGCATTTCTTGTTCGTCAAGAGTGACGTTCATACGTTCACGAAGTGTTGCTTTAGTGTCAAAAGCAGATGGTTTCAAAACAACTGGGAGACCTGCAGAACCTTTTACAAGTGCAAGTTTAAGTCCTAGCTGTTTGCGAGCTGGGAAGAACTTCTCACCAATAGTTGCATCAACTTCTTGTTGACGTGCATTCCAATAACCTGCAAGGTTTGAGGCTGTTACTGTATCATAAATTAATGGCATATTATTAAGCTCCTTTCACGAATTGAATATGAGGTAATTTCGCTTTAACGTTAGCGTCTACTGTGCCTGCGCCGATTTTGTCTTCGCGCAAAGTACCGCGATAAACAAGTGAAGCAACTGCGTCTTTATCTGTAACATCAACGTCATATAGCAAGATTCCGTCAACATATGTTGCATCAGACAGATTAATTTCGACTTTAACTTTTTTAGTGCGGTCTGCAAAAACTGAAGCACCGTCCCCAGAGAGAATCGCTCCCGCTTTTAGAACAGTTCGACCGTTCTCAACTACTGTTCCTGTTGTTTTTTTATCAACTAAAACTGAAATTGCTTCGTAAGGTGTGTTATGAAGAATTTCAGTATTACCGAAAAATGTTTTTGGCATATCATGCCCCTCCTTTTAAAATAGTTTCTTGCCGCTAGCGTTAGCATGTTGAGCCAAGCTAGCACCATAATTTGTTTGTTTTACGCTTGAAGTGCCAATACCCGGCGCTTTTTGGCGCAAGGAAACCTTAACAGCTTCAGCTACCGCTTGATTGAAGACTGCTTCGAACTCTCCTACTTTTTTCAACGAATTCTCGGCGGTGTCTAGAGCAAACAATTCTGCGAATTCAGCTGGTAAACCTTTAGAAACCAAATCTTTCTCAACTTGTACGACTAATTTGTCGTGTTCAAATTTAGCTTTTTCTTCAGCGAAAGCTTTCTTGCTGTCTTCAAATTCACGTTTAGCACGTTCCTCTTCAGATAATTGTGAGTAGTCTTTTTCTTTTTTAAGAGCTTCGGCAATCGCGTCTTGAATGCGTTGAGCTTCGCCTTTTTTGTAATTGTCCAAAGCTTTTTGGTTAGCCTTATTGATAATGCTATCGAGCTCTGATTGGGTTTTAGGCCCTTCAAACGCTGGGTCTGTTTCATGCGCGTCATTATTTCCTGCTTCATTATTCAAACCGCTATCGTTTCCGCCAGCGTCTGCTCCGCCAGATTCGCCGCCTTCAGCAAAGAATTGCAAGTTACGTGCGTTGAGCGCCATAAGTTGTTGTTTTTCCATTATTTTTTCCTCCCATGCTAGTCTCGTGCAGCCCTAAATTTCCAGCGCATTCATAGAGCCACGAGAACGGACGTCTCACGTTCTCTAGTCTCTCTTGAATGTAATTCTATTCGGGACTTAAACAAGCCACGCTAGTGATGTTTATTTGGCTTATTTAACGACTAGCCAAGTCAACGAGGAAAGCAGGATTCGAACCTGTGCCTGCAGATTAAAAGTCTGCCGCATTAACCCCTTTGCTATGTTCCCCAAAATAAAAAATCCGCAACAAATACGACTTTTATTCATCTTTCTTTAAAACCTTTTTAATGCCTTTAACAATTCCTACAACGAACCAAATAGGAATTACCACGATCAGGTAAAGCGGTATTGCTAAAACTGTCAGTAGCAGCATGCTAAAAATAATCGCAAGTAAACTAACCATATCAACCTCACAAGCAAAGAACGCCAAAGAGCAAAATAAGCATTAACCAGATAAGTAAGAAAGCCTTATGTAAATCTGCTTGTAAACTTTCTATTTTTCGTTCTAACAGTTCAGCGTACCCGCTTAAATTTGCTAAACGTGCTTTTAAAATCACCAGTTCGCGTTTATTTTTCTCAATGCGTTTTCTGTTTTCTTCATGAAAATCTTCAATATCACAAGTCATCTATTCTCTCCTAGTGGCGCATTCCTTGAATTATCAAGCATAGCCTCGTATTCTTCTTTTGGTTTTGAGTAATGAGCAGCGACCGAACATCTACAATGTGGGTGCATAGGTGCTGCGTTTTCGCCAGGCATCATGTCCTTGACTTTGTAAATCTTCCCGCTTAGAGCAGCGCAATGCGGACAAGCGCTTGGTTCTGCTATGTATTCATACTCGTCATAACCGTTTGCGGTCAACGATTGTTTTTGCGCTTCTGTCGACACTCTCGCGCCCTCTGTCACTGCCAGACGTTTGGCTTGACTAGCAGAAACATCAAATTCTTGTCTAAGCTGACCGATGAACGTCGTTGGATTTTTCCCTTTCAAAATGTAATCTTCCGTCATTTTTGCAACAACTTGTCTCAAAGCGTTTTGACGTTTCCAAATGTTCTCTGACCACGTTGCGCCTTTGAAAGGTGTATTAAGCAGCGTTTTAGCTGTTTGCGCGATTTCGCTTTTGGTCAGTACTGACTTACCAAGCAATCCAGCTTGCGTTTTGATTTCGTGCATATAATCTTCTGTGATGAACTCTTTAGTGCGTTTCTGTTCATCGTTGCCTAAAGCAATTAATTCTAAATCAAGCTGACGTTGCAGCAACTCTAGTCGATTTGTTTTCATTTTGAGATTGTAAATCCCAAGCTCTCTGTTGGCTTCTTGCGAGAAGTTCTTCTCGGCTACATAACGTTTAGCTTTCTCTTCGAACGCCTTAACGTCCATTTCATCGACCCGTTTTCGCACTTCTTCAATTGGCAAAGCGTTCTTGTCTGCGTAGCGGTTGTAAAAGGCTTGTATTTCCTTTTCAATTTCTTTGTAATGATAATTGTACAGACGTTTAAATTCATCGCCCAAAGACGCGTCACGCTCGATTTTAGCTAGCTGTTCTGCCTTAATCCTCTTCTTCCAGTACTCGTTTACCATCGTCTCCTCCATTTAAATCATTGTCGGACAAACGACTATTTTTCTCTAACTGAACCGACAGCAAGCTTGAATTTTCTTGTTGATTTCGAATTCGTTCCATTTCCGTTTTAGCGTCGACACCAGTCGCTGACTGCAGTATGCTGTATACTGTTTCGTCACTAACGACGCCATACAAGCTTTTAGCGTTTGCAACGACGCTTGAAGTATCCGCTGGCAAATTCGGAACGAATGTCACGCGAACTTTCGACAAATCAAAATCTTGAATTTCTTTCAAAGTCTCGCTGATTCGAGCAATTAACTTGTAACGACGTTTTAGCGATTTTTCAAACAGTGCTTGCATATCGACACGTTTCTGATCAAAACCAAAAATTTTCCATTTCATCGCTTCACCAGACTGTGTTCCAGAAAAATTATCATCGCTTAAATCTGGCGTATTTGTGATTTTATGGATGTCATCAATGACACGGTTTTTGTAAGCTTCAGTGCCATTAACATCGTATTGCTTGTACAAATATTTAGCGTCAACACTACCTTCAGTGCCGTCGGCGTCTACTGGCGGTTCAAGGTTCAGCAAGCGAGCTTTGCGCATTTTACGCATGAACGCGATTTGTTTCTCGGCGGTGTCGCAATCAGATGGAAAGCTAACACGTCCTATGATAGCCAGAATCGCGTCTGACAAGTCTTGCATATAATTAGCTGTGTCTGACTGTGAAGCGTCATACAAGTCAATTAAAGACAATACAGACTCATAATCACCCATGCCATTTGAACTGTTTAGGTATTCAGTCAACGGCACTGTTCCGAAAAAGTGAGGTGCTCTATCGACAACTTTGAAATCTTTAGATGAGTCAATGATTAAAACTTCATCTGGTGTGTACACCTCGATAATCTTTTGACTATCTGAAAATTGGTTTTTGTCGTAATATCTAACACCAACAAGACTGTTCTCCTCTTTTGTCATGTCGTAAATAACAAAAGTCGACGTCGGATCTAGCTTAACTGCTTTTGTTTCGTCTTCTTGCGTGCGATAAACTAAATCATAAGCTCGTCCCGTTTTAGATAGGTCAAGGACAAGTGAGCGGTTCAACTGATGGAAGCTGTTATCTTTTGAAATCTCGTCTAAGAATTCGACAACACTTTCATTGTCTGAATCGTCATAAGAAACCTGAATAGGATTTCCAACGAGATAACCTTGTTTGAATGTAGCAATGTATTCACCAAAATTATGAACGGCGCGTGTATCTGCCATGTCTTGGTCTTTACGTCGTTCAGATTCCAGAATTGTATGATTGTTTCCCTCTGCGTAATCAAGCAGCTCTTGAATACGTGGACGCTGCACTGTTTGGTGATGATTAATATATTGCTTTAAAAGTTTAAAATCCTCTGCAAACAATTCCTCTAAACTTTCCGCTCGATAGCGCATCCTTGCTTGTCGATGAAAGCGAGGTTTTAACGTATGTGTTTCACCTGTACTGTCAACGAATGTTTCTGTATAAGCCATTTAAATTCCTTTCTACAAGCCAAAACCAGCTCGAAGTGTATCGAACTGGTTTCCTTTGTTTCGTTGTTTCTTCATTACTTCATCCGAATAAATAGCGTACCGAAGTGAATCCAGTACGTCATCGTATTCCTTTAACGGTTCGTCTTTCGTACTGTTTGGTTTCCACTTGTATTGATAAATTTCATCAAAAAAGCGAGGAATCACACCTCGCTTGATAAACAATGTTTTTTCTTTAAAACGCTTAGCAACCGCTTCAATACCAGCTATAACGTTTTTGTTCGCATTCCTTGCGTCAAGCCTAGCATTTTGTAAATGCACAACATGTTCTGGTCGAGCTGAGTCACACCAAAAAGTGATGTTACCGTATTTAGTCTTGAACTCGTTAGCTCTATCCGTCCACCAAGAAATCTCTCTATATTGTTCGGAAACACCATCGAGCAAATATTGTTTTCCGTCAGACGTTTCACCGACAATTACAATCGAACCAAAGTGGTCATAACCAAAGTCGACACCGCCAAAATAGCGAACCATTTGAGGTAACTCGTCGACTTCATGAATATTTGCGTCATAATCGCTATATATAGCGCCTTCTGCCACTGTCCACTTACCGTCTATGTCTCTATCATAGAACTTGCCAGACGGCGTAGCAGCTTTAATAGAGGCTATATAGCGAGGACTTAAAAACGTATTATCGTCAAGCTTAAAGCTAAAATCGATAATCTTGCCATCATTCTTGCCAATGTAATCACGCCTTAACCAGTGATTTGGATTATCTGGGTTACTGTCCCAAACAATGCGGGCGCCTTCACCAGAACAACGAGAGATGATTTCCTTGAACACAACTTCGTTAGCAAGCGACGCCTCGTTGACATAAGCGCCAAACGCTGTGAAACCACGAGCACGTTTGAGCCCAGAAATAGAGCCAGTATACACCTGCACGACCTTAACACCACAAAATGTAAACGAACCGTGTTTGTCGTATTTTGGTTCAAAACCATACTTGTTGTATAGCTCTTGCAAGATGTTGTTTTGAATAGATGTGCTAGATGTTCCAGCTAAAATGTACATTGGTTCATCAATGCCGAGTTTGTCGGCGATTTTGCGGACGCGTTTCAATTCAGAGATAAATGTGTCATTATTGACTACTGTCTTGCCTGCTCGCTTAGCGCCGTGTAGCCCACAAATGAACCAGTCGTGCGTCCAGATGTATTTAAGCACGGAAAGCTGCTTAGGCGTGTACAGACTGCTTAAATCAACTGTCATCTGTCACAATCTCCTTAACTTTTTCAAGGAAACCAGCGATTTTTTCATCTTGTCCCTCATCTTCACCAACTTGAGATTTGAGTTTTTCAATTTCAAGTTTAAGTTTTTGAAGTTCAAGTTTAGTTGGATAGCGTTTCATAAGCTCGCTGCCCGCTTTAATCACCTCGGCAATCGACGGCTTCTTCTCAATCGTCACGAATTCGCCAGTAGTCTGGTCGAGCTCCGTCACCTCTTCAGTAAGCTCTTGCCTTAAAATACTTGTAAACACTTGCAAAACTTCATCAGCTGTTGCGATTTTTTGTTTTTCTAATTCAGCAAGTCTTTGTTTTATAGCTTCTTTTATTTGAGGTTTTTTGAGGTTCTCCGCCCCAGACTGATAAGCAGCTTTCTTAGCATATCCAGCTTTTATAGCTGCATCAGTTGCATTCCCAGAGATGATGTACTCGTCTACAAATCTCTGCTGTTTTAATGTTAATTTAGTGATTTTCCATCACCTCCTTTCTGGTAATAAAAAAAGCACCAATTCGGTGCTCGTTGCTATTTAAATTTATCTATCAACTTTTTGTTGATATAACCTTTTAACGTTTCTTCATCAAATAAATTTCCGTCAGTTTGTTTCCAAATTTTTAACATTTCATTATAAGATTTGTTGCTTGGATGTATTAGAAACATATGAGTCCGTGATAAGAAAGTATATTCTTGGCTACCCGAACCAATAGCTCGCAAATCTCGTTCAACGTTAGCTGCTTGATGATGTCCGTAAGTTTTTTCATTATCCAATAAACCTTTGATGTCTGTGTAAGCTAACGCTTGATGAAATCCATCAATGTTATCAGATAAATACTTGCTATTGTTTGTGTCGTGCAAATGTGTAGCAATATCAGAAATAAATTCGATATAAGTATTAACAACGAGTGCATTGTCATCTTCAAAGCTACTAACAATTGTTTGAAATAGCATTTTCTCAAAGTAATGATGTTCTGCTTCAATTTCATCTTTTAGTGTTTTTAATGCACTTACAGCTCCTCTTGAATTGGTTCTTGATAACTCAAAAATCCTGTTCGATTCATTATCATAATAATCAACACGTTCTCTGATTTCTGCGCCAGAATATACTTCTTTATCAAACTTAAAAATCTTTAACATAATTTCTCGCTTTCTTAATAGAGTTACTGTTATTATACCTCTTTGCGATAAAAATACGTAATTAAAAAAGAGGCTCATGTCGAACCCCTTTTCTTTATTATTTGACAATACCATAATAGCACATTCATAACACCGTGCACGCCCATAATACCTTTGTTCATGCCGTTTATTCCCATTTTTTACTATGCACCCAAAAAAACATCTATTTCTTCCATCGCATGCTTACGCAAACGATAATATGTTGATTGACTAATTTTTAAATGTTCCATCACGTCTTCTGGATACTGTTTTAAAATGTACGTCATGCGAAGAATAGCGCGTTCTTTTGGATTAGAAACTTTATTGATTAATCTACTTAATTCAAGTTTGCGATTGATAATGTCATTCGTGTCATGCTCAATAGACTCTTTTAAAACAATAAGCTGTGCATATACATCATCGACTTTCGTTGGCTTTCCGCCTTTTACTTTGTCAGTAGACCATTTAGGACTAGATAGCAATCCAGCTTCTAGCGTTCTTACCTCGTCGATTCTGCTTTGGATGTCTGTGTCTAGGTTTTTTAGTTCGTCAAGTAATTGTGATGCCTTGCTCATTTCTAGCTCCTTCGTGGTATAATAATGTTAACGAATTCATACCACAAAGTTCTTGCGTAAGCAGGGCTTTTTTGTGTTTCAAGCCTAGCGATAAGCGCACCACACTTTAAAAGAAAAATAGTATTAAGTACCTCTTTTCTATTTTTAAATTTCGCTATGTTTGCCAGCAAGTAAACCAGATGAACCTTGCCAGCTGTACTAATTTTGTAAGAAGGTTTTCCTTTATATTTATTTTCTGGTTTAACGACTGCAAACGGATTCGAACCGCCTGCAGCCCTTTTGCAGAATACTGTTCCCAATAGTATCCGCGAATCTTCTGGAAAATACTTCGAGAGAATTTAGAGAGAAACTCGAAGTCTTAATGAGCCATTTCCCATGAATCTAGAATAATTTAGAGTCCTCAGAGCGCCGACTAGGTAACACTCATCATAGGCCAACTTTCTATTTTATTTTTTATTCCTAGCCTTAATACCCACGCAATGAATCGAACATTGCTAGATACCAATGTGGGTCGTTATTCCAGCTCAATCACTACACGAAGCCACACACCGAACTCATTTCCGTCAATACTTACTTCAGCGCCGTGTACATAATCACCATAAAAATCGTCAATGTCGTTTTTTTCAAGATTGTATTTTGTACCTGCCTTTTCAATGAAAATTGCAGCATTAGTTCCTTCACAATCACAAAAGGCATGATTTCCCAAATAATCTTCAAGAGTTACGTTCATTCTTCCACCTCTTCCTCTCTATACCAATAAACTAAATCTGCTAAGTACTCATAACCATCCTCATTCAACATATTCCAATCAACATCTTGTTTTGACAGCCAATCAGAGAAATTTAAATAGTTGTCAATCTCAAGCTCAAGATAATCACCCCAACTCCAAAAGTAGCCATCAATTTTCACACGATCACCATATGGATTTTCAAAGATTAAAATTGGATTATCACACCACCTTGAACCAAAACATAATTCACACGTTCCAGTTTGCTCTGTGCGTGCTTCTGACGTATCAACATCTACTAACTTAATTCCTTTCATACATTAGCTCCTTCATACGTTTTAAAACTGCGCTGTCATATTCTGGCATTTTAGCCAAATCTAAATATTTTTTCGCTTCGTTTGGTTCAACGTGCAGCATTTCCGCAATATCAACATAGCTTTTTAATTTATTTTCAATCGTCCAATTTCTAAAATTTCGACATACATCGAGCGGTGTTCCTGTTCTTGTTTCCACGAACGTAACTGCGTACATCGCACGACGTTTATTTGCTGTTTTCCCCATATTTACACCTCGACTAAAACTCTCTTTGTTCTTTTTTGTACTGATGGATAGAGTAAATTTTTGATAGTCTTTTCTCCAACTCCTAATTCGTCAGCGATCTCTTTGGTCGTTCCGATTGTGATGAATTCATCATCATTGTATAGCGCATACTCTTTCATTCAATTTCCTCGATTTCAATTTCAATTCGTGGGTTTGGACTATATAGCTTTCTAGCTCTCAAATCACAGACGATGGCGTCATCTGACCAAACAATTTCAGATTTTGAAATACTGTCAAACAATGATTTGATTAGGTTGTCCAAATCTGGCTTTTTAACGTGCCACAGCAGCCGTGAAATGTATTTCGAATATAATTGTTTAGCTTTATCTTTCGCACGCTCTGATGGCTTCTTAGACACGTTCTGCGGTGCTTTCATATAAAATGTTACTTCTACACGAACAGCACCGTCAAAATAGCGTCCGTCATAATTCTCTTTGATGTAATCTGTAACCTGCTTTCGCCACCTCATCATTTTAGGGTCTTCATACACCGCAGCATGTCGTCCTCTGACTGTGGCTCGTGGCCTTGATTGTGGCTTTGGTTCAAACGGTATCAAAAACATCTATCTTCCTACTTTCTTAATTCCCAAGCAATTTTAGAAACTTCTTGACGTTCTTTCGTGTACCAATCGAAATAAAACTCATGCTTTTTACTGTTGTATGTCACTTCTACATAATCAGGAAGTTTTGCGTTTGGATTGCTCATCGGATAAGCTTTCTTACTGTCAAAGCTAAACATTCCTTTAGCATTGCCAAGCGTATAATTAAACCAAACCATATAGACATCATGCGATTCTAATTCAAGGTGCTCTGAAATTTTATGTTTTGCATATCCCTCAAAATCTTCTTGCGTCATTTTGATAAGTTCTTCTTTCATTTTTTCCCTCAAAAACAAAAGCGGGCACGTTTAAAATTGTGAGTATGGCTTGCGCCCGCTGAAATTCTTTACATGCCGTCCTGTTAACTGACACGTACTTTCTAGTTCGCTTTTTTAGTCGTTCACGGGACTTCTTAATAAATTTCAACTCGTTTAGTGAGCTTTTTCTCTCTCCTAATTAAGTACTTCCGCCAATTCTTCTTGTGTTAGCGGTTTGATTTTCTTGTACCCACTAACGGCATAATTCTTTTTGTATTCAAAGCCGATTTTTTCAAGCTCTGCTTTGAAAAAGTCTTTTTCTGCCGAATCCGCAAAATATACTTCCAATGTCATTTTTTGGGTATAGTGTTTTGAGCTATTTTCGGCTTCTCTAAGCGCTGTCTCTTTATTTCTGGATAATTCATCGCTTCCTAAAATCTTGCCCGTTTCTGGGTCAAAATTCGGTATTTCTTGTGATTCAGTCGGCTGCTGACGTGCTAATTCTGCTTTTTGAGCTTTTCTAGCTTCTTCTTTTTGCTTTTCAAATCGATAATCTGATTTGATTTGTTCTAAAACTTCAGCAAGCGTCAAATCTTTCAACATTCGAATATATGGCTGGTCTGTCATATTGTATTCAGCGCATTGCCCGGAAACTGCTGCTTTCGCTTTTTCAAATTCTTGCTGTTTCTGAAGTTCGAACGTGATTGCGTCATCAAGTGATTTCATTGTCACTTTTTTGAGTGTCACGCCGTCAGCCATGAAATCGCCTGCTTTAATGAACTCTGTTGCTTTTTCGTCAAAAATTCGTGGGTCGAGTAAATATTCAGCACATTTGTTGGCGATATAGCCTTTAACCGTGTCTAATCGCAAGGCCTTTTGGTTATCTTCGAACTCCTTAACGTCGCCAGCGATCTTAGCTATGATTTCAACAAGCGGTTTTGATGTGTTTTTAATGTAAGTATCAAATTCATCTGTTGACTTGGAAAGCTCGCGCTTAATTTTGATACGCTCATCAGAAATTTGTTTTTCAAGCTTGCGCAAGTCAGCTAAAACTTTCTTATCACCTTTAATAGTCGACGCTGTGACTGTGTAATTTTGATATTTGGCTACTACATCATTAATTCCTTGCTCAAATGCTTCGCGATCAATGATTTCAACTTCCGCTTGCTTTACATTTGCTTGTAATTCTTGCATTTGCTATTCACCTCTCAATAGACCAATTCATCATTTTCATCTAAAAGCTCTGTTTGTACTTCCTTGACGGGTTCTGGTTGTGGTTCTTCTTGCTGCGCTTTTTGATTTTGCCAATTTTCAATTTGAGCTTGTTTGCGTGCCAAAACGTCTTCACGACTTTCTTGTGGTTCTGGCGTTACATCTTTAATACGGTCAAATGTTTCTCCGCCGTCGTCTTCGGTGTACATATTTCCTAAGTCGTCTGGAAAAGCTTCTCGCAATGCGTTGACAAGTGCCGTTTTGCGAATCATCGTCGCTGGCATTGCTTTCCAAGTGCTTCGACCTTTGTCGTACTCACTCATGCTAATGTATACTTCGACTGGTACTTTAAAATTCTTTCTATAGACTCTTGCCCATCCACCGACAATCGTGTCGTTTGGTAATACCAGCGAGCCCTTACGTTCAACTTGCACTCCGTCGGCATCTAAAACTACAACTCCTGCTTCAAAACCCTCGTAATCCTTGCATTGTGCTGCTCGTTTTAAAAATGCCTCTTTTGAAACAATCAGACTAAATTCTGTCCCGCCACCTTTGTTTTTATAAGCCACAATGTAAACTTCGTTTGCAAACGGGTTAAGGTTGCGCCCTTTGATAAGCGTTAAGGCTTGTCCGACTTGTTTTTCGCTCAAAAGATTTTGTGGATCAAAGAATCGTTTTACGTCTTGCGGTGTCCACACACTTGTGTCTGTAGTGATATCACGTTTTGTTTGTTTTGCCACTTGATTTGCCATTATTTTATTCTCCTTGCATTTTTATTTTTTTGCTAGTCCTATTGTTTAGTTCTTCAAACTCATTTTTATAATTTTGGATAAGTTGAAGGTTGTTATCAATAAAATGTTCAACAACTTGTGTAAGTAGTTCTTGTCTTGAAATACCTCTAATTTTGGCTAAAAGTTCAAGATGTTCTTTCTGTTTTGCTGAGCTTTCAAAACGAAGGAACATTTTATCTTTATTCTGATTTTTCATCGTCGTTTTATTTCCGTCTTCCTTTCGTTTTCTTTAAATTCCAGATTTCGCGTTTTAAACGCTTATTTTCTTGCTGCAAGCTCACTATCTTGTCTTGATATTGATTGATAATCTCACCGTATTCAGTAGCAAGATTGAGATAGTCGCTCGTCCTGCTGTAGTATGCTTGCTCAAAATCTTCATTCAAAGTTATCATGCTGACCTCAATCTAAAATGTGCTGTTTAACATCTACTCGATAATCGAGCGGAAAGTTAAAGATAATCGCTAAACGCTTGTCTGTTAAATCTTGAATTTCTTCGATAAGGTCTTCATCTGAATAATTACGATATCGCTTGTATGTTTTAGCTAACGTCGCGCTTTCGTCGTTAACGAGTTCGTCAATTGTTTCAAGTAATGCTTCTCTTAAATCATCTTGATAGAGAAGCAGTTCATCATCAAGTCTAATTTCAATCATGCTTGCACCTTTAATTTCTTCAAGCAGCTTTCAAATTCATTCAGCGCGTCCTCGTATGCTTCAATTTTGACTTCTTTCTCTTCAATCTCTGCATAGCAGCGATGCACTTCTTCTTCGAGAAAACTAATTCTATTCAATAAGCTCTGTACGTCCATATTTTCCTCTCTAATAAACTATTTTCTTGAGCTGATACATTTTACTGTCTCTTGCCAACTTCGCTATCAGAGCCTCTGTATCTAGCTTTAAAAGCATGTTTCTGATTTCTTTTGAGTAGTTGTAATAATTCTGCTCGAATTGTTTGATAAGTAGTTCGTTCATACTTGCCAGCCTTTCCAGTACTCAGCAAGATTGACTGATGTAATAGCCGTTACTGTTTTCTGCGATGTTAAAATTTGTTCTTTGTATGGCATTAGACCTGCGTTGCGCTCCATATCGTTTTTTGGCAGGTAATAGCCGCCGCGTTTTGTTCTACGGCTTGCAATAATCGGCTGTTTAAAGTCGCATCTCAAATGTTCAATGATTTCTTTGATGCCTCGCTCGCTAAGCTTAAATTCTGATTTCAGCAACTTCAACGGTACTGGTCGCTCAAAACTGCCGTGATTCTTGATGTAATTCAAGATGTTGATTTCTTGCTCGTTCATGCTTTCTCCTTTAAATCGTTCGCGTTGCCGATGATGATAGTCTCGATATTCCAAGCTCTGTCAATATCACCTTTTGCAATTTCTTTCATCATGACAGCAACATCTGCAGCACCTTTTGCATATTCTGAACCAGCTGCTTGCGCAGTATATGTTTTTGCAATAATATCCTCTGCTAATTCTGTTAGTTTTTTAAGCGTTTCATTCATCCCCACAAACTCATCCTTTCATCTGTTCTATTTTTAAATTGATAAACATGCTCTTGACCAACACCTTTGAAAACCCTTGAGAAAATACGTTTGCCATAGCGCCTTTGAATTTCGGGCGGCGTTAAGTTGGTCGTAATAATCGTATTCGTTCGCTTGTTTAAAATGCTGTAAATCAGATTCGAAGACCATTCAGACGTTTTCTCTGTGCCCAAATCATCAAGAACCAAGTATTCAATCTGGTCATGCTTGTCTTTTCCAGAAAGCAAGTTAGTATAATATGATTCAAGTGAGAAGTCTTCTTTCACTTTCGCTACTAAGTCGACCACGTTGATAACTGTAGCTAGTTTCTTGTTATAATCGCTAATTGCTTTAACAGCACTATAAGCCAAATGGCTTTTACCAACGCCACAATCGCCAATCAAAACGATGTTGTTTTGAGCGCCTTTAATATACTCACGCGCTTCTTTCTTGATAAAATCTAGATCAGCTTGCCTTTCTGGCGTGTCTGCTTTGAAATTATCAAATGTCGCGTTTTTGAGCTCATTGTCCATCAAGCTGAAATCTTCGAGGTAGTAAATACGTTTCTTCTCTTCGTTGCGTTCATAGCTTGCTTGTGCTTTCTGCTCTTCAAAGTTAAGGCGTTCCTCTTTGTTGCATTGCGGGCAAATCACTGCGCCAGTCTTTGCAATTTTAACCATTTGACATTGATGTTTATCGCACCATTCTTTCGATTGTTCCATCTTTGCTTCTGGGAATGGCATTAAAGTGCTTCGTGTATTTGTAAATTCACTCATAAGCTAATACCCAGACCCTTGAATACCAAAGCCGACTGAATCGTTATTCGAATACTGTTGTTGCTTTTGCTTTCTAGCTTCAAAGTTAGACAATCTTTTTTCAACTTTTTCAAGGGTGTTGTCTCCTGCTTTGTGCCAATCAATCAAAATCTTGTTAACATATTTCCAGCTGATTTTATTGTTTGTTACTGCTTCTTTCAAAGCGGCGTTTACAACTTCAACTGGCATATCATCTTCATCAATCCATTTATTGATGTCCTCGATTTCAAATGGTGTCAGCAATCTTCCAAAACATTGTTGAAAGATTTCAAAAAGTTCTTTTTTACTCATTTTTTCACCTCTGCTGATGCTGATGTTTATTTATTGTTAGTATTTATTTAATATTAGTAATTATTGTTAGTTAGTATTTATTAGGTGTCGATTTCTCAACTTTGAGAAACTCAACTTTGAGAAACTCAACTTTGAGTTTTCTACATTTGAGTCAACTCTTTATCAAGTTGTTGTTTGAGCTGTTCAAATATTTCATCACTAATTTTTCTATCGGCGCAAAATCTAAAGTAAGAAATACCATTTTTATCACCTAACCCTTTTTTATAAGTCCTGATGTAATGATGTTCTTCAAGTTCTTTAATGCCTGTTCTAACAGCTGAAACCTTGTCTTTTGACCGCTTAGCTATTTCTTCTGGATACACTCGCCAATTTTCTTTATTTCTTAAAATGACCATCAGTATTCCTTTTGCTTTAAAAGAAAGCTCGTTATCATCTAGGAATTCATTACTAACAGCTGTATAATTTGATGTTGTGTTCCTGAAAGATGTATTGCATTAATTCTCTTCCTCTCTTTCACCAAAGTAGCCTTGCCAACCATTTTTATTAAAATCAATCAACATAATTTCATCTGTGTCAAAATATTCATTTTCCATTTAGCACCTCTTAAATTGCATCATCTGGTAAACCGTGCATGCGATTGTATGCGATTTGATTTTCTTCCCACGGGAAACGTTTTGAATACCCCCGCTTTGGTTCTTCTTTCTTTCTCGCTCTCTTGCCGACAAATGGCAACGTTAGCACGTATAACAGTGCTGCTAAGCTAAAGCAGATAATAAATAAGTCCATATTTTCCTCTTTCTAAGCCTTGTCCAGAAGCTTTTAAATTTGATTTTCAAGCCATTTCTTAATAGCTCGTTTTGACCAGCGTTTGGCTGGCAATTCTTTTGGGAAATCGTCTGAATAACGATAAAGTTGAAACGTGTCGTATTTAATTCCCAAAAAGTCACACGTCGTTGTTACGTCCATCAATTCTGGAAAACCGTCGTCCCGTTCGATTTCCAAAAGCTTGTTTAATGTTTCTTTGATTGTACCCTTGAGCCAATCAGAAAATTGTTGCATTACACTATCCATAATTGCTCCTTTTTTTGGTATAATGTAAGTATGTTTTTGTGTAAGTCACTGATTTCTCAGTGGCTTTTTTTGGTATAATCATCTCGAAAGGAGGTGATTATATGAATTTAAATCAAGTTCGTTTATTGGAAGCTTGCTATACTTATTTGTTGAATAAGACCTGTGAAACTGTAAAAAAAGAACTCACTGATTGCAAAATGGTTTTCAGTTTCAATAATTCTCTCTTAACTTTTAAGACTTATGAAACAAAATATGATAGTTATGATTTCGTAGAAAATATTTTAGGAGAATTAGAACAATCGGTTGATTATCGTTCTTTATCTAATGTTAAAGAAATCTACGACGCTATTAATGTTGATAATTACAGACTTGAATCGTTGAGAATGATAGAAAAGCCTGAAATTGCTAAAAAGATAATTTTTAAATTACTTACTCAAGCTGATTTAGAAAGTCTTGAACAAAGTTATCCTGAAATCAAAGCAAATGATTTTATCTACGAAGTCCGCAATCTAACAATCAATGCAAATTTTGCATGTATGAAACTTCCTGGAAATGCAACGCTTGAATTAATCGCTATCGCTTAACGTTCCTAAAAAATGGAACTCTTCTAGCTTTTGAACTGCTTCTCGTAGTTCAGAAGCTTTTTTTAAATAGTCGTTATAGATTTTTTCAAACTCTTCTGCGTTTTCAATTTCAACTACTAGATGTTTTTTCATGTCATATCCTTTCTGAATTCGTCTAAACTGACTTCTAAAACGTCAGCGATTTTGACCATATTTCGAAATGAGATTTTACTATTCCGAATGTTTTGGATTGTGTTTTTACTAATTCCTGCTTTTTCCGCAAGTTCTTTTTTTGTCCTTCCTTTTTCAATCAAAATATGATTTAATTTTTTCCACATATCTTCACCAAACCACAATATGTTGTATCTGTTCTTAATTTTACTCACTACATCTTGTGATTAATTCTACTTTCTGCTATAATATAGATATGACAATCAGGTAAAAAACTTTAACTACCAAACCAAGCGATTTCCTGAGAGTTAAGTTTTACAGAAAGGAGGCAACGGCGTGTCTGAACAAGTTCATGTTAATATCGACACCTCTAACTTTGAGGTAGATTTTAATGAAATCAAAAAGGAAATTATCGATTTTCGTCCTGGATACTCCAAAATTAAAACAACTTATCCAAACGGATTTTGGTTTGTTGCAGAGCTAGATAGCGGAACTGCAAGTATTGAGATTAATCCAGAATGGCTCTTGATTAAAAAATCTGATGGGACTCTAGTGCCCCAGAAAAAGTAATCTTTTTCGCAGTGATTTTAACCATGTTAGAACCAATTTTTAACTTAGCAATCTCTTCATGAGGTTGCTTTTTCTTTCCGCTATACGGATAACGTTTTGGTTTCATGTTTACTCCTTTCTTTTTTTGTTTCCCAGCTAGGCTGGTATAGTCCTAGCAGACTTGATGGAGTTCGTTTCATCATGTCAATTATTTATATTTCGGAGGTTGCCTGCTACTGTAGCAACCTAGCTGAGAGATAGTTTTAAATTTTAATCAATTTTGTAATCTTCAATAACTCGTAAGATAAATTGATTAGCTTTCAGGCCACGAGTTGAGCCACTCAAGATATTAGTAACTTCTTGTCGACTCATGCCATAAGCAGCTGCTAAAGCTGTTTTTTTGATATTGTTTTTTTTTAGAAATTCACAAATTTTTTTGCGTCCGTTTGCAATATCAGGCATCTTTCTTCCTCCCTTACTTAAAATTGTAAATAAGAAACAACTATTTTTGCGTTTTTTATTGACATATTTTAGAGAATATTCTAAAATGAAAGCATAGAAAAAAACGCTAATAAATCAATGAATACCGTTCGCTAAAACACTTTTTTGACTTATTTGTTCAGTTGTTTTTCTAGTTAAATCTTATTTACAAAAACTATTTTAGAGTATCCTCTACTGTTTGTCAACAGTTTTCTACAAAATTCTCTAAATATTTTTTGTCATACCCTAGAAAGGTTGATAAAATCAATGTTTACGACTTTTGATAGAGTTAAAGAATTATCCCAAAAGCGAGGAATTTCCCTAAGTAAATTAGAGGAAACTCTAGGATTGGGCAAAAATTCTATCTATGCTCTTAAAAGAAACCAACCATCTGCTGAAAGGTTACAAGAAATAGCAGATTACTTTAATGTGTCTACAGATTATCTATTGGGACGCACTGACAATCCAAAAATTGCATCTGATAAAGGTGCAGGTTATACTACTGAAGATTTGCGCAAAATGGCAAAAAACGCCAAAACCTTCGATGGTAAACCCCTGACAGAAGGTGATATTGACGCCATTCAGAATATTATTGAGATATATCTGAGAGGCAGAGGGTAGAGTATGATAAGGAAACCATTACTTAACTACCAACAACTTCTAGATAAACTCTCTGATGTTGGTGTCTCTTTTGATATCATGGATAGAGCCATGGCAAAGTCTATTCTCCAGGAAAGAAACTATTACTACAAACTATCTAGTTTTAGAAAATTATTTCCAAAAGAAAACGGAAAGTACAATATCGATTTTGCCTATCTTGCTGACCTAGCTGTTATCGACATGCGATTGCGCTACTTCTTGCTAGACCTTTGCTTAGATGTTGAACATGGTATTAAAACAACCCTTATGGATGCGATAACTAAAAACCCAAAGGAAGATGGATATGGTATTGTAAAAAAATATGCCGTTTGCAATCCCAAAGGATATAAAAATACTATCGATGCACTCAGTAGAAATACTTATCTCAGAGAGATGTATTCAAAGCGTCATGCTGATATTCCCATCTGGGTACTTATTGAAGTCATGGATTTTGGAAACCTTTGCTATCTAGTTGAATTATACTGCAGGCTCTACCCATCAAATAAAACCTTGAAAAAAGCTAGAATCTACTGTAAATTTTCAAGATACATTCGCAACGCCACAGCCCACAGTAACGTCCTTTTAGTTGATATGCTTAACCAAACAGTCAACCCAGCACCAAACATTATCTCCCTTGCCAATCAGTGCAATCTAACAAGAAATGACATAAAATATCGAAAAATACATGATATCCTATCCCTAGTTATATTACACCAAGAATATTGCAGCAAAGCACTTGCTAAGCATCGGAAACGAGAGGGATTGAAATTACTTAAAAGAGCTAGAAAACACCTAAAATACTACTATCCACACAAAAATCCTGTAAAAATCTATAAAATTTTACGCAAAATTATTGTAAATCTATCTAAAAAGTGATATTATTTTCTTAATCGTAAAAGAAGTCGCAAGACTACACTGCTCTATGTCGGTATCTCTATATCGAACAGGGTTAAAACACAATTAAGCGTATCACTTTTTCAAGTGATGCGCTTTTTGTTATTAGATTAGAAAGGAAAATAGCCTATGACCCTAGACGAGCTTTGCGACTCTCATGGAGTCTCACTCGCTTACTTTGACAACGACCTTTGGCCAAGACCAGGTATCTACATTGATCACATCAATGTCATATTTGTAAACAAAGCGCTGTCTCACGAAGCCAAAAAGCGTGTCGTCTACCACGAACTAGGCCACATAGACCACGACAGTAACCAGTACGACCGACGACACGAGCAATATGAATTGCAGGCCAATCGCAACATGATACATCTTCTACTCAAAGAAGAATTACAAGAAACCGATGACTATCAAACATTCAACTATGTTCACTTTATGCAAAAACATCAGCTCACAACCATAGCTGATGAAGTGATGGTCATTGATGAGTATTACAATTTAGCAGATATTTCATAAAAAATGTGTAATCACTGAATCACAATAAAAGTTGGAGAATGGAGAAAAAGAAAATGGCATTATTTGGAAAAACCAAAAATGAAAAAACCGAAGATTATCTTGCTGCGCGTGGTGTCAAAGGATTATCTAAAGACAGCTACGAGCAAGTCCAACGTATTGCAGCTGAAATGGCTGGCAATGGGTTATTAAAAGCTGGTCTAGCTTTGTCTTTTAGCAATGGTGTTGATCAAGCTAAACTTTCTTACTTATCTGCGCTTGTTGAACAAAATTGGATTTTAATCAATCAAAATCAACAAATTATTGACGAGCTCAAAAAGCTAAACGATAAATAAAACAACGTGCAAAAGGCTGAACCACGTTAAAAGCTGGAGAATGGAGAATATATAATGAAGAAGAAAACTGTCTTTATGCTCGTTGCTACTGCTATTCTTGGGGTAGCAACGCTTGATGTCGTTAACGTTCCTGTAGTTAATGAGCCGACTGTTGTTTATGCTGCTACTACTACTCAAAAAACAGCATTACGACAAGCAAAAAGCTACTACAAGAACATGCACATGTCTAAGCAAGGCATCTTTGACCAATTGACTTCTGATTTTGACCAATACTCAGAAGAAGACGCTCAATATGCTGTTGACCACTTGAAAGCTAATTACAAGAAGGCTGCCTTGAAACAAGCGAAAAGCTATTACAAAAATATGCATATGTCAAAACAAGGTATTTATGAACAACTTTCTTCTGAAATGGGTGAAAAGTTCACTCCTGAAGAAGCTCAATATGCTATTGACAACTCTAGCTTTGATTACAACAAAGCCGCTTTGAAACAAGCAAAAAGTTACCAAAAGAGCATGGCAATGTCTCCAGACGCTATCTATGATCAACTAATTTCTGAAGCTGGTGAAAAATTTACGGAATCAGAAGCGCAATATGCCATTGATAATTTAGATAAATAAAAAGCAACACAAAAAATCCCTTACACTCTCCACGACCAAATTTCGAGTGCAAGGGTATACAAGTGTTTTCACAATAAGCGGTTGATTACTTAATGAATGGAAATAGAAATGAAAAAATCCAATTTCATTTGCTTATTGCTTATTGCTTATTTTATCAAAAAAGGTGGTGATGTCAAGAATTTCTCTAAGTTAAAAAGCCTTGTCCAGAAGCTAAATTTTTAACAAGGAGAAAAAAATGAAATACAATAAGACAAAATATCCAAATATATACACATATGAAACTAAAAAAGGCAAACGCTACTACGTTCGCCGAAACTTTAAATTAAATGGCAAAAAGAAAGAAGCTACTGCTAGCAATTTAAAGACACTTGCCGAGGCTAGACACGCGCTTGCAGAAATAGAAAACAAAATTGCAAGCGGTGATTATGACCCGAAGAAAAACATGACGGTCAACGATTATTGGGAAATATACAGCGAAAACCGTATTAAAACGGGTCGATGGGCGCCAGACACGATTAGAAACAAAAACAACCTCTTTAAAGTACACTTTGAGAAAAGATATGGCCAAACTAGATTAGTTGACATTAATAGACAAGAGTATGAAGTTTTTATAGCAAAAATGCTAAAAAAATACTCACGAACAACTGTCGTTCAAACAAGTGCCATTCTTGAAGCAATGCTTACAGATGCGGAGGTCAATGGTTACATCGATAAAAACCCTATTCTAAAAATTTATGTAGGTGACAGCAGTATTAATCAGAGAGATAAACGATTATCTGTCGAAAAATTTCAAAATTGGGATAGATGTGCAAAAAAAGGTGCTAAGTACTTATGATTACACGATGGTTAGACTTACTTATTTTGGACTACGTGTCAGCGAAGTTTTGGGGATCAAATTTAGCTCATTGAAGCTAGTAGATGGTCGCTATCGTATCTTTTTGAACGAAAGCCGTACAAAAGGACGTCCAAATGGCGGAAAAATGAAAACTAAACAATCTGAACGATATGTGTTTATTGATCAGGAAACCACGGCTTTGTTAGATTTAGCCATCGAGGAAACCAAGCGCATCGCTAAAAAAGCTGGCATTATACTAAACAAGGAAAGCTTTCTTTTTATCGATGATGGTTCAAAGTGCAAAAGGCTATTTGGAAAACCAGTCGTGTACACGCGCATTAGCGTCGTTTTTCAAAAGGTCAGTAAAGCAATCGGTATTCACGTTTCACCCCACATGATGCGCCACTTCTTCGCTACACAAGGTCAAATCGCTGGTGTACCAGTTGAACATATGGCAGCTGCGTTAGGCCATTCAACGTCTTATATGACTCAAAAATACACACACATTCAAGACGAAGTCGCAAGTGAAGTTACTGATTCATTCTTGCGAGCAATTAGGTAAAAAATCCCCGTCTTATTCCCCGCCACTATACCTAATCATACCTAAAAATACCGATTATTTTTTGAAAGTTATAATTTAAAATGCTATAAAACAGTAGTTAAAATGCGGTTAAATCCGTTATGAAAAAACGATAAATTTTATAACATAAATTTTATTCGAAGAGGGTAAAGGAGTTTTTGCTCTACCTTACACTTTATTATCATTTAAGAAACGGTCAACATCTTCTGCAACTTTTGTTTTAAAATCTGTTTCAGAAACATTATAAAACTGAACTGTCATTCGATTTCTAAACCAAGTTAACTGGCGTTTGGCAAAGCGTCGTGTGTTTTGTTTTAATTTTTCAACACAGTTTTCAAGAGAATCTTCTCCTGAAAAGTAGGGGAAAAGTTCTTTGTAGCCAATAGCTCGTGCTGCTTGGACCTCACGATAATTGTCATAGAGCCATTTTGCCTCATTCAAAACCCCATTTTCAACCATGAGATCAACGCGATAATTAATGCGGTCATATAGAACTTGACGATCGTCATTTAGGCCAATTAAGTAAGCATCATAATCTGTTTCTTTGTTTTCTAAACCTTTTCCAAATTTAGCTAACTCAAGTGCTCGAATAGCTCGACGTCGATTAATCTGAGGAATTTCAATTTTTTGCTCTGCTATTTTTCCAAAAAGCTCGTCGTCTGATAAAAGGTCAAGCTCTTTTCGATAAGCAAGGACCTTTTCCTGATCTACTTGGCCACCCAGATGGTAACCTTCTAGTAAGCTTTGAAGATAAAGTCCTGTTCCTCCGACGATAATCGGAAGTTTGCCTCGACTAACAATATCTGAAATGGCTGCGCTAGCTTCCTGAACAAAATCATAAACCGAGTAAGTCTCATCAATATTGCGCACATCAATCAAATGATGCACTGCTTCAGCTTGTTCTTCAGGAGTTGCTTTTGCCGTTCCAATATCTAATTGACGATAGACTTGCTGACTATCACCACTGATAATTTCTCCATTGAACTGTTTTGCTAGCTCAATTCCCAGTGCTGTTTTTCCAACAGCAGTCGGCCCAACTACCGCTAGCAGTTTTATTTTTTTTGACATTTTTTTCTTATCCGTCCTAAGCCTGATTTTTTAGTAAATATAACGTTTTCACTTGAACTTTTAGGCAATTTTTGTTACCCTTATTATAACATAAGATGGTAGGACAAGAAAACCAATCCTACTGCTACAAAAGAGTATAAAGAACTCTTTATACTCCCTGTTCTTATCAGTAAGGAGGAGAATTATTATGGCTAAAAAATTCGCATTTGCTAAAGGTATTGCTACTGGTGTGGTAGCCACTGCAGCTACAGTTGCTGGTGCTATCTTTGCAGTTAAGAAAAAAATTATTGAACCTGAAGAGGAAAAAGCTGCTTTCATTCAAGAAAATCGTAAAAAAGCAGCACGTAAACGTATTTCTCACTAATTGCTGAACAAACTAAAAGCTCTGAGCCTGTTGCTCATAGCTTTTTTATGTGTCTTTTTACAAAATCTCCCAATCTTCAATACTAAATTCATCCAATAATGCTTGAATCTTATCAAATGCCAAACGAAAATGTTCTAATTTGTGTCCATCTGAACCAATGGAATATTTATGGCAACCAAGTTCTTTTACTAGACTTAGTGCATATCGATAAAGCTCTTCTTTGCCATACAAATACATGGATTTACTATTTAACTCAAAAGCTAAATCATGGTCAATCATTTTTTGGAAGATACGCTTTAATTGAGGTTCATAAACTTTTAAATCCTCTACTGTCATATCAAAAATTCGAAAGCCATAATCAAAATGTGCTAAAACATCCGCATCCACGCGCCCAATAGCATACTCTAACTTATCCAGATATTCTTGAATAATCTCCGCTTTTTCCATATCTACCACTTCATCATCAAGGTAATCATTTGTCCCATTATGGTGAACTGATAACAATTTTAAGTCATAGTTCTTATCTGCTAAATAAGCAATAATATCATCTTCACGTGGCTCATAATAGCCAATTTCAATTCCTTTTTTGATACGATTGCCATATTTTCGATTAAGCTCAGCTATTTCACGCGAATAAGCGTCATAATCCGGCACATTATCTTGCTTAGTATAAGGATTTGACAAATCATAGTGCTCTGTTGTCACAATATCACCATCATAATGAGTTAAATAATCTTCAAACTGAGTCTCTGAATCATATGAAAAATGTGTGTGTAAATGATTATCTCGCATCCTCTACCTCGTTTATCTTTACTTGTGACTAATCTAAATCCTCAATACCAGCTGCCATGCGCTCTTCTCCCCACCAATTTGGCATCAACTCACCAAGTGTAATGGTTTCACGCTTGTCATAGTCAATCATAAATTCCAAATCTTTATTTTTAGGTGACAATTGCATCAAAAATTCACGGCAGGCACCACAAGGCATACCTGAACCACCACCATTTGGCGCTTTATCACGAAAGGCAATGATACGCTTTATAGTCGTTTGACCAGATTGCTGGAACATATTAAATGATGCAGCTCGTTCCGCACAAAGATGAAATACACCAGACGTAGCTTCAAAACAGTAGCCTGTGAAAATCTGTCCATCTTCTGCTTCAATTGCTGCAACAACATGATTTGAATAAATAAAAGGCGTCACATAATGTGGATTATAGTCATTTTTTGCCGCTTCGTACAGTTTCTCCCAAATATCCATCATAAATCTCCTATAAAAATTGTCAGTCTTTTCTTATTTTACCAAATTTTCTGTCATTTTTATAGAAAAACATATTTTTTCAGTTATAGTTTATAACTATACATTATCCCATATAAATAACTATTTTTCAAAACTGAAAAGCTCAGCTAAAATAGGAATCACAAAAAAATAAACGAGGTATAGAAAATGGCTAAATCAAGATTTCAACTAGTTGGTTCACTTTTACGACCAGCAGATTTACGCGAATACAAAATCGCAATCGAGCATCGTGATGATATCAAATATCCTTTCTACGATGCATTCGAAGGCTACAAAGAAACAGAAACAGCTGATATAAGAAAAGTTATCGCTGAAGAAAAAGCGGCAGGTATCGATGTCCTAACTGACGGTGAATACTCAAAATCTATGTGGCACCTTGATTTCGTTTGGGGCTTAAAAGGTATTGAACGTTACATCGCTGACCACGGATACACTTTCCAAGACCATGATGGCGGTCATTTTGAAACACGTAAGGATATTGGTATCCGTATCACAGAACCACTTTCTGGCAAAAATCACCACTTTCTAGATATTTACAAACTTCTTAAAGAAGAAGCTGGTGAAACTGACACAAAACTAACAATCTGGGGACCTGCCCACGCCTACACAGAATTCACAGTCTTTAATCAATTAGTTGGCGAAGACCAAGTTTACAAAACTAAAGAAGAACTAAAAGCTGGTCTTACAAATGCCTATAAAGAATTCTTGAAAGAATACAAAGAAGCTGGCGGAGAAATCATTCAATTTGACGACTGCCTCTGGGAACTTTTCGATGAAACAAACCCAACTGGTTTCTTTGCTCAAGGGAACAGCGCTCTTGCCAATCTTGCTGATGAATTCATCGCAGTAAATAACGATGTTGCGGACTACGGTCATGAGCTTGGTTTGCAAGTTTGGACTCACAACTGCCGTGGTAACTACGAAAGTCGTTCTGCTGCTGGTGGTACTTACGAAGCTATCGCAACAAAATTCTTGAAAGATCAACACTATGACCGTTTCTTCCTTGAATGGGATAGCGAAGTGGCTGGTGACCTTAAAGCTCTTGAAAGCTTGAAAGACTCAGATGCTGAAGTCGTTCTTGGACTTCTTTCAAGTAAAACAACTGATCTTGACGATGAAGAACGTGCGCTTAAAATGCTTGAAGAAGCTAGCCAAATCATCCCTAAAGACCGTCTTTTCCTTTCTCACCAATGTGGTTTTGCTTCATGTGATTCAGGAAATGAACTTGCTATCCCACAACAATGGGCTAAAATTAAGCAAGGTCAAGACATCGCCGCTAAATTCTGGAGTTAATCCAATCAACTCGCCTTTATTTTTTCAATATACAATATACTATACCAAAAATGGCCGCAAGCTTTATGCTAAACGGTCGTTTTTTTAATTACTTTTAAAGTTTGACGACTTCTAGGCGGTCTCCACCGATAATAAGCCCAGCTTATGTCAATCAGCATTATTATTTTATTAATTAAAATTCATTACATTAACTTACCACTTGCACCTCTAAATAAACACTGTAAATAATACAAATTAATAATCACATATATAAATGTCGATAAATAACTTCTACTTCTTCTTGTTCAATTAATTTTTTTAGCTTTTCTATACTTTCTTTAATACTTAATTTATGTTTTAAGAATCTTATGCCACTCACTAATGGATACAAAGACTCTAAGAAAACAATTTGCCTTTGATAAGCCGGTACCAAGCTATTTGTACCATTATAACAATTTGGCGTTAGAGGCAATTGCTTAAACGCTTCATAATTCTCATTATTTGACAAAAACTCCTCAAATGCACTTCGTCTTATATCTTCATTCAATTCACTAATCATTGAAAAAATTACATAAATAGAATCAGAATGCGCATTTAGTTTTACTTGATGAATAATCCACTCTTCCTGCCGATTTTTAACCAACTCATCATTTCCAGAATACTGCAGCATCTCGCCAAATCTACTACTAATTTGCCAATCATACATGATTTCATTCGGAACATTTTTTAGTAGGTAATCGTAGTATTTAATATAATTTTCTGATTTCCAAAGAATATTATTTCTCATATATTCATTTTGTGACTGATTATTCCAAAAAAACTCAGAATATTCTTTAAGCCAAATATCATCATTCTTTATGAATTCAAGTAAAAACTCTCCCGTATAATCTACAATTCTTTCTATAGATAATATATAAAAATATATATTCCTCAAAAGTTCTATATTATCTTTAAAAAGTTCAAGTAATTCTTTAGGAGAATATATCTGATTATGAAATAAGTGTTCAAAATAAATTTTTACCATAAAATTACTATAACATCTTTTTTCATAAATAATTGAACAAGCAATAGGATAAATTTTGGGTTCACACTTCAAAAACTTATCTAAAATTCTTAAACAACGCTGAGATGATAAAGTAACCTCCTTATCGCTATCATACTTTAAAAATTTAAGAAATTCATCTAACCATTTTTTATTAATAACCTCTTGTGGCAAAATATCAAAAAAAATAAATAGCCATTCATTTTTTTGAGGAAACTCTTTTGAGTTTATCTTAGAATATAAATTTTTGAAGTTATTAAGTTTATTCATGGACTTTAATATTTGTCTAGGATAAATAGAAAAATTTGAACCATTGCTAATATATGAATTCCAAAACTCTTCTAAATATTCTTCTCGCAAATTAGTAAGGAATATCTCTATTCCCAAATTAATGTGACATAATTCAAAACCATCTGGAATATCTTTCAGGATTTCATTCATATAGTATACAAAATTATATACTTCACTTTTTGATATCCTATCTGCATAATCTTTGATTTTCTTTTCTCTCAGGGCTTCATACTCTTTATAGTCAAGATTATTCAGTAAAACATCAAATCTAAACAAACTATATAAATTCCACAAAGGTCCTTGTTGTTTATCACACCATTTTTTATCAATTTCAATATTAATACTCTTTAAATTACGTTGTAAGATCTCAAGAGTTTTAATAAAACAGATTCTATCACAATTTAACAAATCTAAAATTTTATAAATATCATTAATTTCAGCATCTAATATTTTAGAATCAACTTCACAGGAAATACTTCTAACATAATTTTCTATGTACTGTAATACAAAATCTTTGAACTCGTTTCTTTCTGCAAGTAGTAGAAGTATTTTCCAACAATACTGACGATATTCTCTTACCCCTTTTGAGTTTTCTAATTTCATGTGATAAACTCGAACTGCATTTTCAGATTCAGAGACTAACGGATGAAAACTGAAATTCAAAACATACTTAGACCACTGCAGGCCTAAAACCATTGCAATTTCATTTTCTTCTTCAACAGACTGTAATAATAATTTTCCAATTCTTATTTGCGAATAATAATCATAACGATAAGAATAAATATCTATACCATAATTATCCTTCAACCAGCCAGAACCTAAGATGAAATTTTTACTACTCTTACTACAATATTCAATCAATAATTCTACAACATAGTTAATATTAGTACTATAATTATAACCCACCAATAAGTTCAATAGCCTGTCACTCATAATATACTGATTTTCTCTGAAATCAACATTTAACGGATTAAATTGATCATATTCAAGCTCGTCAATCCCTTCTTTTGCCAATAAAAATCCCTCTTCTGGATTAAATACATGGAAATCTTCTACAAATTTTTCATAACAATCATCATTAGAAATCTTTAACTTTTCCCAAACTTTCAAAATCTCTTTTCTACAATATTCCTTAGTTACATCTGATTCAAAAATATTTAGTATTGTATTGACTGATCGAATAACGCCGTTTCTAAAATACCTATATCCTATTTCCAACACTTCCCCCAGAGAAAGTATTTTTCTTTGAAAGAAAACATAATATAACATATAATTTGCCAGACATTGGTCTGATAAACTTGCTACTTGATTTAAATGTATCTCTACAACTTCAAGTTGAGCTAGTTGACGAACTTTCATCATAAATACTTCGTTAGAAATACCATAACATTTTAAAATACCTTGTAAAGCTGATAAATCGTTTAAAATCACAGTATTTATTACGGCTAAAATTCCCGCAGTTAAACAAAGTTCCTTATCTTCGCCCAAAGCATTATCTACATGTTTTCTGTAGTATGCATCATATAGTTGAGAAACGTCGTTTATTACGGAGAGTGTTTCTTTCTCTAATGCTAATTTACCAGCCATATAAGCTATTCTTGGATTTCCCTTTGATATCTTTACTATCTTTTCTATATAGTTTAAATTTTTTATACCCAAATTTTCATCCAAAAAGCTTATGATTTCATCATCCTTAAGTGGTTCAATCAATGTAATATGTGGATTAACATAATTCTTAATCTCAGAAATAACATTTCCCTTTGCATAATCTCTAACTGTAACAATTATCCTGGCTTCATACCCAAGATATCCTTTTGTAACATACTCTAATATACGACTAAGCTCAGCTAATTCGTTCGCATCATCTATAAAGAACAAATACTTTCCTCGTTGTTCTGTTGCCGACACAAGATCCTCATATAAGCTAAGATTATTATTTTTAACACACAACAACTTCCATCCATTGTTATTCGAAAATTCTTTTATCGCCTCTAAAGCTAACCTTGTTTTGCCTACACCAGCTTTTCCCGTCACAACGACTACATTGTTTTCTAGTAGCGCATTTATTATTTTTTCTTTTTCAGAAATCCTAAATTGAAAATTTGTTCTAAGTGGTGCAGACATACCATTTGCATCACATTGAATAATAAAATCATCAACTGAAAGAATTTGATTTGTATCAATACTTAATCCCAAGTATGTTACCAAGGAAGGATAAAATGAATATACTTGATTGGCAATCTCATCCACACCATAAATCGTCAGTCGTACCCCTTGTTCTTCACAAATATCATGTAACTTTTTGTCATCCCCAGCATTTAAATTTGATGAGGTATGACAGCATATAATTTCTTCAATGCCGCTCGTTTCAATTCCTGTTTTTAATACATCTAGACATTTTTCTACATCTTCTTTTATTTTTGAGTAAATTCCTTGATCCTGCATTGTATAAGCTACAAATACATACTTTCCATTCTCTTTTCGAAAATATGTATCAGGATTACCTTTGGTAGTTTTTCCTGTTCCAGCTTTCATCCCATATCCATGCACATTTCCACACCCTTTTTTAGAAAGAAATGTATCACAAAATTCCTGAAATTCAGCAGGTCCTAATTCAATAATTCGTCTTTTTATATCTGTAATACTCGACATACTTCACCTTTCTCATAAATATTAAAAAATAATACAGTTTAAAAGAGTTCTTTATCGTAACTTATTAAAAGTATATTTCTGAATAAACTGAATTTTAAAATTTATATCCAAAGCAACTTTATCAGAAAAATTATAACAAGACCAACTCTACTCACAACTAAAAATTACCATTATTATAAACCACTAAATATAGAATGAGAATCTAAAATATCAAATAACCACTTTTAAAGTTTAACTACTTCCAAACACTCTCCACCAAGTAAAACAAGGTATTTATCAACTTGATCAATATGATATGACTTGCTGAGTGCTTCGGCATAAAGTGCCATTTGACCTTGGTATCGGTCTTTGATTTCCTCGCTGTTTGTGTATTTATCAGTCTTGTAATCTAAAAGAACCAAACGATCCTCTAAAATAAGATAAGCATCGACAATCCCACGAACAACAAATTTTTCTTTGCTCTCAGGGTCTTCTTTTAGCATAGCAAATGGAGCTTCGCGGTAGATTTTGTCAGTATTTTGCTGAATCAATTGTCCAAGAGCTGAATTTTCAAAGAAATCCAAAACATTTTCTAGATGAATGCGCGCTTTAACTTCATCTTTAGCAGACACTTGTGTTAGAGCTTTTGAAATATCCTCTAGTGTCACTTTTTGAGACAAGGAAATGCGCTGCATGAGCTCGTGCATGGCAGAACCAATCGCTGTTGCTTCAACCTTGGCTTTTTTCGAAAAATCAGGTAAGGCAAAGCTTGGTTTTACTTGGTCCTTCTTAGCCATCACATCAACACCATCAGTATCCATAACAAGCTCATAAAGTTTCTTAACCTGACTAGGTGTTCTTAAGCTTGGCAGGTTAATGGCTGATTGATATTTGGTATTCAACTCTGCAACTGCCTCAAGTCTCTCCAAAGCTTCTGCAATATTTTCTGACTGGCGGTTATTTGACAAATCATCAGGTTTAATAGCTGATTTGACTTCAATCTGACCGATTTTCTCTTCTGTCAGATCTTCATCTGTGACAAATTCAACCTTAAATGGTAAGTCCTTATAAGCTTCATGAATGGCCAACATCCAATCTTGGAAAGTCATGAAAGCTTCACGTTCTGCAACTGGAAGATGATTATTTTCTGACTTACCGCTGTATTTATCAACCAATTTTTCAGAACTTGCTTTTCCGACTAAATACAATTTCTTCTCAGCACGGGTCATGGCAACATAGAACAAACGCATTTGTTCAGACAAGGTTGCTAGGCGCAGTTCACGTTTATTAAGCTGATAAGGCAAAGTATCCATGCTGACTTTAACGGTTGGAAAAACATCCGTATCTAACTCTTCTCGCATGTCAGCCAAATATTTGATACCAGCTCCATTTTGACGTGACAAAATCAAGGGTGACATCATGTCTTGAATACTGAATTTCTTATCAATGTTCAAAATAAAGACATACTTGAATTCAAGTCCTTTACTCTTATGGATAGTCATCAAATTCACAGCATGTTTTGGAAGGGCCACTTCAACGTCAGCCAAATCATTTTCACTTTCTAAGACGCGATCAATCATGCGAATAAAGCGTGATAAGCCTTTAAAGCCAGTCTTTTCAAAATTATTAGCACGAAGTGCAAGGGCGTAAAGATTGGCTTGGCGCTGCTCGGCACGGGGGAGATTGCCCACGTAATCATAATAAAAGCGCTCATTGTAAATCTTCCAAATCAAATCATAAAGCGAATGCCATTTGGCAAAATCACGCCACTTGCTAAAGCAAGTCATAAAATCTTTTAATTTTTCACGTAAAACTGGTGTGACCAATTCTGCATGCTGACCTTGATTAGCCAAAGCATGTCCTAGTTTTTGGTAAAGATTGGCTCTGGTCTCATCCTTGCTTGTTTGAAGAGCAAGACGAGCAAGATCATCTTCGTTAAAAGAAAACATTGGTGAACGCATCAGAGCTACCAAAGCATAATCATTAAGCGGATTATCCAGAGCTCGAAGGGTATCTAGCATCACCATAACTTCAACAGATTTTAGGTAATTTTGCTCACCGCCATCCGTCACCAAAGGAATACCATAATGTTCAAAAGTCTGCAAAATACCATCATTACGCGTACGTGATGAAACTAGCAACGTGATGTCTTCAAAGGCAACACCTTCTTCGTTATGCAGGCGAATAATTTCTTTAGCTACCAGCTTAACCTCGTTTGGATTGATTTGCTCCTCTTCTGGACTACTTGCAAGTTCACCACCATCATCAGTATCGTAAATAAGGACTTGTGTTTTATTTTCTGGATGAGCTTCTTTTTGTGCGGGACTGCCTGCTACTAACTGGTGCATGCCATCATACAAAATTTCCCCAACAGACTCGTCCATCAAATGCGTAAAGACACTATTTGTCGTATCCAAGACTTCTGACTGACTACGGAAGTTTTCTTTTAGCAGAATTAATTTTCCATGTTCTGGATGCTCTTGAAAATCCTTGAATTTTTGGTTAAAAATCTGCGGATCAGCCTGACGAAAACGATAGATAGATTGCTTGATATCTCCCACCATGAATCGATTATGACCATTTGACAATAATTCAAGCATGCGTTCTTGCGTGTGATTGTTATCTTGGTACTCATCGACCATGACTTCGTGGTATTTATCTTGGTAGAGCTCACGAATATCTGGATTTTCTTCCAAAATCTGGATAGCAAAATGAGCGATATCCGAAAACTCAAAAGCATTTTCTTGGATTTTAGCTTGCAAATATTGTTCAGAGAAATCCTGCATAAACGCTTGTAAAAGTTCTAACAAAGGCAGACTTTCCGATTGGTATTTGAAGATAGTTTCTAAGTGTTTCAGACCAGCCAAACGACCTTGGAGAGTCTTGAAAATTGGATATTTTACCCCTGCAACTGTCACAGCTGGACTAGATGGAATCAAGTCAGCCACATCTGTCGCCAAACGACCAAGTCCATCACGACCGTAAAGCGTCTCAAAATGCAAAGCCCACTCATGCAAATGCTCAATCATGTTCAAATGCTTTTTATAAGCCGCTGTAGGCGTCCCCTTAGCTGTTTTTTGCTTGTAATCTTCTAAATCCGTCACATCTTGTAATTGATTAGCTGTCTCATGCATGCAAGCTAGAAAATCCACAACTTCTTGGTCGGGAATGGCGGAAAAATCAGTATAGATTCTAGCACCTTTCAAGAAAACCTCAGCCAGCCATTTCTTAGGATTATCCGTTGCTTGACTGAAATCATAGATTTTGTAAACAATTCCTCTAAAAGCTGTGGTATCTTTACGATTGCCAGAAAAATTACGAACTAATTTGCGGAAAATGTCTTGCTTTTGCCCCGTCATGTAATCTGCAAAAAGATCTGCAAAAACGTCATTCTTGACAAGATCTTGTTCGCTCTTGTCCGTCATAATGCGAAAAGTCGGTGAAATTCCTAATGTGTAGCCGTATTGGTTAACCAACTTTTGCGTAAAGGCATCCATGGTTCCAATATCAGCAGTCTGCAGAGCTAGCAGCTGCTCATTAAGATAGGTTTTTAAATCATTATGCGTCGCTTGTTGCAAAGCTTGGCTGATTTTTTTCTCAAGACGTTCTTTTAATTCTCCCGCTGCTTTAACTGTAAAGGTCGAAATAAAGAGCTGGTCAACAGTAATCCCACGCAAAATTTTATCAATAATGCGCTCAACCATGACGAAAGTTTTCCCAGAACCAGCCGACGCTGATACCAAAATATTGTTGCCATAGCTATAAATGGCTTCAATTTGTTCAGGTGTTCGTTTTTGCGCTTTTGATGACTGAGCCTCTTTTTGCTGTAGAGAAGAAATCGCTTCAGCCGTTAAAAATGGTTTAAAGGTCATCTTTTTCCTCCTCTTCTTGCATCAGGCTCAAAAAGCCTTGACGTCTATCTTTTCTTGGTAATTTAAACCACTTGCGTGCGTATGGCATGTGGCGATCCGCTTCAAAGCGTGTGATAGCTTTTAATTGGTCACCCTTAACCGTCTTACCATCCTCACTGTAAGGATTAATCAAAAAGTATCCTTGTTTAATTTGCTCAGCTGCTTGAAGGAATAATTTTTGATTATAAGCTAGTAAAATATCTAACTCTTCTTGCGTGTAAACAGAATCATTAAGATGATAATTTCCATTTGATAAATAGCCTTTTTCATCTTCTAAGAACAAGCCACGATAGCGAAGTTCTTTAGACAAATTCTCCAAAATTTTCTCTGTAGTAGCTACCGATGACAAATCTACTTTTGGCTCTTGCATGTGAAGGTACATGGCTCCAAAAATCTTATCTGATTCACTTTTAATTTTTTTATCGCGAAGTGCTTGCATATAAGTCACCAATTGCGGATTAAGACCATTGTAGAATTTTTGAATATCAAAGGTATTGTTACTTGATTTGTAATCAACCACCCCAAGACTTCCATCTGACAAACGATCCACACGGTCAATAATGCCTCGAATACGAACTGCATTGGCAAGCATTAATTCAAAAGGTTCTTCTTCATTTTCCACCTGGATCTGAGTATCCTGACGTAAAATGGTTGCCGTGCTTCTAGCAATATCTTCTAAGACTGTCAATGAGTAGCGGCTTTCCTCGTCTTCTTCGTAGATAAATTTGAAAGCATCTTCGGCGTTGGTTGTTTGAATAGCTCGATCTAATTTATTGTCAAACGGCTGGTTAGAAGCATCTTTCATGACCAATTCAAAGACACGATGAAGGTATGTTCCGTGATTTCTAGCGTCAGGGTGAATGGTTTCAACCTCTTGTAAACCAAGCACATACTGTAAGAAATATTTGTACTGATTGTTATAGAAAGTTGTCACCGCTGATGAAGATAAATTAATCGGCTCATCACTTGGAAAACGTGTCTCAATCACTTCATCAGAAACTGGCTTGGTCTGCATATTGTCCTTAATAAGTGGCAATTCAATACCGTCATTTACCAGTTTTTTACGAAGATAACGTACAGCTACTGACCAGAAGGTCTGCTCTTCTTTGCTAAGCTCGCGTTCTTCTTCAATAGCTAAGCGATTAACCTCAATCACACGAGATAAGAGCGCTTTATAATTCCCAATGTCTTCAGCATCTGTCGACAAACGATTTCGTCCCTTAACCAAAACAGGCACACCAAAGCTAGCTAATTCCGCAAGATAAGAAGATTCCTTATCTTCTGACTCGTTAGCAATTTGTGGCAAACTGAGCACCAATTCTTCCGTCGCTGAATTAAACAATGACAAAGCAGCAAAATGATTTTTCTTAATATTTTCACGACTAATCACATCAAAACGTTGATTGTCAGCTGTTGTCTCATTAACCTTGGCACGTTCTTCATCTGAAATCAAGCTACGATTTTGCGCAATCTTTGGGAAATGCGACTGCGTCATACCAAGTGCAAAGACAAATTTATTGGTATGTGGCTCAACCAAATCATAAGATTTTACAGAAACCACATCAACACTTGCTGGCACTACGCGGTACTGAGCAGCCAACATACCGCTTCTTAAAAGAGCTAAAAATTCATCCAAAGACAATTTTTCTTGTCCAAAAATCGTTTGAAATTGCTCGAGAATGCCAGTAAATGTTCGCCAAACTTGCTCGTGCTTTTCCTGGTCATTTTCTGAGAAGGTAGCTACCATACGCTCTAAATTCTCAGGCAAAGAAATAGCACTTAAGAAAGTCATCAATTTTTCAAGCAGGCTTGAGCCAAACTGCTTTTGTGCCTTAAATAAAGCTAGCAAAGGCGCCATGATTTGCTCGCGCATGCAATTAATATAAGCTAAGTGTTCTTCACCCTTGTAAGCAATCGTGAACTCCTTACCAAATTTACTTTGTCCTTTAATATCAGCGTAAATCAGATATTGCTCAAAAAGGTCTAAATCATCTTGAGTGAAGGAACCATAAAGTCCTGTTTTCAAAAGATTAACCACATCTTCCATACGAAAACGATAACGTTTCACGCGCTCCAAGGAATCAATAAAATGCACCAAAGGATGATCGCTCATCGACTCTGCTTTTCCAAAATAATAGGGAATTTCATATTTATCAAAAATTTTGCCGATTTGCAGACGATAGCTATCCACATCACCCAAAAGCACCAAAATATCTTTATAGCGATAGCCTTGGTGAAGTTTATGACGAATAGCCTTTGCTACATGCTCAACTTCTTCTTTTTGATTAATAACATCCCAGATAGCATAATGTTTCTTATCATCTGGCGTTAAGGTGATATCTGATGTTGTAAAGTCGTGCTTAGCTTCAAAGAGTTTTGACAACTTAGCAAATGCTTCTTGAGATTTTTGAGAGCTCTCAACATATTCTGGCTGTGTTTGAAATTTAGCTGCCAAAGAACGTAAAAAATTCAAACTTGCCTGATAGACATTCCCAGTTGAAAATGTCGCCTTATAAGCCTTTTGACTACTGTAAGTTCCGATAATCACTTGAGCACATTTCTCTTCTAAAAGGCTGACCAAATCTTCCTCTTCTGCTGAAAAACGTGTAAAACCATCGATAACCAAAACAACATTTTCAAGCGCATCATCCAAATGACCCGATGCTACCTGCTTAGTAAAAAATGCAATTTTTGACTGATTGTCATACTGATTGGCTAACAAAATATCATTAACCGCCAAAAATATTTTCACCAAATCTTCTTGCTTCTCAGCCGTATGCAATTCTGTCAAGTCGAGCACGGTCATGTTAGCCGTTTTTAATTCCTTATACAAATCAACCAATTGCTTGATGAAATTCGTATCTTGCTTTAAACGCCCAAAAACTTTCAAATCCGTATCCGAAAAATGAGACAGCGCACGATAAAAAATCATAGCTAATCCATTATCATCAATCGTTTCTTTGGTCTGAGGCTCATTTAAGACAAAATAGCGTGCCATTTGAGCAAAACGCGTAATGGTAATGGCAAAAGACGCGTGGTCAGGTAAAAGTTCCAGAACCGCCCTTTCCTTTTCAAAAGACAAAGAGTTTGGAGCGATGTAGAAAACACGCTTACCAGCTTTAGCCTCTTCCATCGCTTTTCTTGCCAAAATTTCAGTCATATCAAACTGAATATCTGTATATAATAATTTCATAATAATCCTTCGTCATATCACTAGATAATCCTATTATACCAAATTCTGCTATCAGTTTGGCTTTTTGATAAACAAGAAACCACCACTACTTTCGTAGCGGTGGTTTATCTATATATTAACCCAAATAGCCTAATATTGTCTCAAATGACTAACGAACTTCTGCTCCGAGTTGTTCAACAAGGACTTTAGTGATTTTATCCATGTATTTAGTAACTTCTTCATCAGTCAAGTTGTCGTTTGGATTTTGGAAAGTAAGGCTGTAAGCCATTGATTTCATACCTTCAGCAATATTTGCACCAGCATAGACGTCAAAGAGCTTGATATCAGTTAAACGTTTCACTTTAGCTGATTCAATAGCAGCAACGATTTCTTTGTGAGTAGTAGTTGCTGGCAATAGCAAAGCAATATCACGAGAAACCGCTGGGAATTTAGTGATTTCAACAAACGCTTTATCAGCTTGAAGAGCAGCTTCAATAATATCCAAGTTTAATTCAACTACGTAAGTTTCTGGAACGTTGTAGTTTTTAGCTGTTTGTGGGTGGATTTGACCAACAAAACCAACTAACTGACCATCCAAGTAGATGCTTGCTGTACGACCTGGATGCATGCTTGCAAGACCTTTTTCAGCAACATATTCAACTGTCAAATCAAGTTTGTTAAAGATAGCTTCAACGATACCTTTAGCATAGAAGAAATCAACTGGAATTGCTTTTGTTTGGAAATCTTTTTCAGCAACTAAACCAGAGATAGCAAAGGCAAATGTGCTGATTTCGTTTGGTAATTCTTCTTTTGGATTACCTTTTTGTTCGAAGACTTTACCGATTTCGTAAATTGCTAAGTTACTGTTTTTACGAGCAACGTTGTAGGCAATAGTATCAAGCATACCAGAAACAACATTTTGACGAAGAACTGAACGTTCTACTGACATTGGCCACATCAATTCAGTTAAATTGCTTGGTTGCAACGTGAATTCAGTAGCTTTTTCAGGTGTTGTCAAAGTGTATGAGGCGATTTCAGTCAATCCAGCACCTTCAGCGATTGAACGCATTTTACGACGCAATTTTTGTGTTGCTGTCAATTCACCTGCAGTACAAGCAGCTTCTGGAAGTGTTGTTGGAAGGTTTTCGTAACCGTAAATACGAGCAATTTCTTCAACCAAGTCAGCTTGGATAGCAATATCCCAACGACGACGTGGTACTGAAACTGTGAATTTATCAGCATTTCCTGACAAACCAAAACCAAGTTTTGCAAAGACATCTTCAATATCAGCATATGTCAATTCAGTTCCCAAACGAACGTTTACGTAGTCAAGGGTTGTTGATACTTCAACATCTTCAGTTGGTACAGAACCAGCTTCCACATGACCAGAAAGAACTTCACCTTCAGCTAATTCTGTAAGCATTGCTGCTGCAAAATCAAGAGCTTCGTCGACAGTAGCGTAGTTGATACCTTTTTCAAAACGAGCTGAGCTTTCAGAACGAAGGTTCAAACGAGATCCAGTACGGCGGATGGCTGTACCATCAAAGACAGCAGCTTCAAGAACAACGTTTTTAGAATCGTTGTCGATTTCAGTAGCTTGACCACCCATCACACCAGCAAGAGCAACTGGTTTGTCAGCAACTGTGATAACAAGGTCTTCTTCTATCAATTCACGTTCTTCGCCATCAAGAGTGACCAATTTTTCACCAGCACGCGCATTGCGAGCGACGATTTTATTGTCTTCAAATTTATTCAAATCAAAAGCATGCATTGGTTGACCGAAGTACAATAGCACGTAGTTTGTCACGTCGACAACATTGTTGATTGGACGAATACCAGCGTTCATCAAAAGGTTTTGCAACCATTGTGGACTTGGTTTAACAGTCACGTTTTCAACGACACGTGCTTTGTAAGTCAAGACTTTGTCAGACTCGATAGCAACATCGATAACGTCTTTTGCAGCTTTAGAAACTTCTTTGAGTTCTTTTTCTGGGAAGTGAACTTCTTTTCCGTAGATAGCAGCTACTTCATGTGCAACCCCACGCATTGAAAGGGCATCTGCACGGTTTGGTGTGATTGACAATTCAACGATTTCATCATCCAAATCAAGATATGGGAAAATGCTGTCACCTGGTTTAGCATCTTCTGGCAAGATTTGAATACCGTCTGAAAATTCTTTTGGAATGATTGATTCTGGCAAACCAAGCTCTTGGAGTGAGCAAATCATACCAAGTGATTCCATACCACGGATTTTACCTTTTTTGATTTTGTAGTTGTCAGCAATACGTGCGCCTGGTACAGCTACGATAACTTTGATACCTGCAGTAACGTTTGGAGCACCACAAACGATTTGGCGCAATTCATCATCACCAGTATCTACTTGGCAAAGGTGCAAGTGTGTTTCAGGAACATCTTCACAAGATACAACGTGACCAACAACCAATTTTGTCAATCCTTCAGATGGTGATGAAACTCCTTCAACCTCAATCCCTGTTGTTGACATTTTTTCAGAAAGCTCATGTGTTGTAACATCAACATCAACAAGCTCTTTTAACCATTTATAACTTACTAACATAATATGTGTTAAAAGCTTTTCGCAGTCAAAATACGTTTGACAGGTAAGCTTCTTTATCCCTTTCTACTCTTATTCTTTTAAGGCTTTTCGCATAAGCCAATCTGTGTCTACTTTATCGCCAACTTTAAATAAGTGCTCTGAAAATTTTTCAAATCCGTATTTATGGTAGAAACCTTGAGCTTTGATATTGCCTTCCCAGACACCTAACCAAGCCCAATCAAATTCACCTGCCTTAGCCATATCAAGCGCCAGCTCAAATAATTTCTTACCTAAGCCAAATCCCTGACATTCACTAAGAATGTAGATACGTTGAATTTCAAAAGCATTTTCCAACTCATGCTCAGTCTGTGCTGCGCCCCAGTTTACTTTCATAAAACCAACCTCGCGCCCATCAACTTTGACAAATCGAACATCAGATTCTTTATCTGTCACATCTTTTTCAAGTTGCGCTAAAGTATAATTCTCATCGAAAAATTGTTGAAGTTTTTCTTCGGTATTATCAAAACCAAAGGTTTCACGGAAAGTATCGATGCTAAGCTTTTGCAGCGCCTCTAACTTATCCAAGGTCACTTTTTCAACTTTGATTTCTGCCATGATGACCTCCGATTCTTTTTCTTGCTAATCAATTATTTAAATTGATCTGAGAAACGGACATCGCCTTGATAGAAACCACGAATATCATTGATACCGTAACGAAGCATCGCAATACGTTCTTGACCAAGACCAAAAGCAAATCCAGAATATTTTTCTGAGTCTACACCAGACATTTCAAGAACACGAGGGTGTACCATACCAGCACCAAGGATTTCAATCCAACCAGTTTTCTTACATACGTTACAACCTTTACCACCACATTTGAAGCATGAGACGTCAACTTCTACTGATGGTTCAGTGAATGGGAAGTATGAAGGACGAAGACGGATTTTACGATCTTCACCAAACATTTTCTTGATAATCATTTCAAGAGTTCCTTTAAGGTCACCCATAGAAATGTTTTCACCAACAACAAGACCTTCGATTTGGTGGAATTGGTGGCTGTGTGTCGCATCATCTGTATCACGACGGAACACACGTCCTGGTGAGATCATTTTCAATGGACCTTTAGAAAAGTCGTGTTTATCAAGTGTACGAGCTTGCACAGGACTTGTGTGAGTACGAAGCAAGATTTCTTCAGTGATGTAGAAAGTATCTTGCATGTCACGAGCTGGGTGATCTTTTGGCAAGTTCATACGTTCAAAGTTGTAGTAATCTGATTCAACTTCATATCCATCAACAACTTGGAATCCCATACCAAGGAAAATATCTTCGATTTCTTCACTTGTTTGCGTCAAGACATGACGGTTACCAAGGTTAACTTGACGTCCTGGAAGTGTCACATCCAAACTTTCTGATTCCAATTGCGCTTTGATTTTAGCAGCTTCAACGATTTTAGCTTGTTCTTCAAAAGCTTTTGTCAAAACGTCACGTACTTCATTAACTTGTTTTCCGACAACTGGACGCATTTCTTTAGAAAGATCTTTCAAACCTTTCAGTAATTCTGTCAATGATCCTTTTTTACCAAGAACTTGCACACGTAATTCTTGAAGTTCTTTTGCATTGTTTCCACGCATTTCAGCCAATTTAGCTTGCGTAGATGATTTTAATTCTTCTAACTGCGCTTGTAAATCCATTAAAATTCCTTCCTTGGGACAACCCCTAATGTTTTTAAACGAAAAAAGCGTGCCACACTCCAATAGCGGAGCGTTGACACGCGGTACCATCCGTTTTTTATCTGACTAACAGACCTTAATTCATCGTCTTTAACATGAGTGAATTCGCCAAACTTTCATCTAGGAAGCTTCCAGTCACGACTTCCATTCCCTGTTAAACTGCCATAAGGTTACTATTCTCATAAGACACTATTCAATTTACACCCCATTCTAGCAAATTTTTTGCCATTTGACAAGGTTGAATATAGCGGCTTAATTCACACTAACCTTACCTGAATAATAATCAAAGCTTAAACCACTTTGGACATTTGGAATGAAAACATTAAACTCTAAACTACCGTCAGATGATTTTGCTTCCAAATGTGTCCCGCTAGCAAGAATATTATCGCCATCATAAATCAAAGTCACTCGGTAACGAACACGTTTATTCTGATCAAGTGCTCTTCTGACCTGACCTTCGTAGTAATTCTGACCCGTTGAGTCTTCTGAACTAGCTTCATTTGCCCAAGCTGTCTGAGTGGCTACATTTTCAGGATTGCTTGTTGAAGCATCAAAGCCTTTTAAGCCGCCGACTAAAGCATAGCCAAGCAAATGCCCACGGTCAACAGCATGACTATATCTTCCAGAGATATTTTGGGCTTGATGCCAGCCAGCTGGCGTCCAAGAGGTTGACCCATTTCCAGTTTCCTCACGGCTTCTGTATTGACGTGTCAACTTACTCAACAAAGCATTTGCGACCGTTGGAACAGTCTGACCTTGCACAATTTTTGTTTTGTTATTGGCATAAGGTTTGCTGGCTACTCTTGCATTCAAATCGGTTTTATTTCCGTTAACCAAATAAGCTCCCGCGCCGTTCCATTCTAAGTTTGAACCAAGCTGAGCTTTAACGCTGTCTGTTAAGACTGAATCTGCCAATTCTTGACTTGGCGTTGCTTGATTAGCAGATGACTGATTTGACACAATCTTTACAGATGATTCTCCCGTAATCAAGGAAATAACTTGATTAACAGGATTACTTGAATCTGATGTTGTCAGCCAACCCGCACCAATACTAAGCAATAAAACTAATAAAAAAATAAATGATTTTGCCTGTTTAGACAGTTTTGATTTCTTTACCATAAAATCCTTTCACTAAAAAAGTGGAACATCGTGCTTTATCAAAACCATAAAGTCGATTATCCCACTTCTACATTTTCGTCAAGTTGCTCTAAAATACAAATAGCTTATTGACCTGTAAATTTACCAATAATTGCTTGCCATTTATCAATCGATAAAATTGAGAATGGATTTTTACCATCACCAATGACGGCATATCCAATCATCAATCCAACTGCTAAAAATAAACAAGCCAAAAGAGCAACCACTAGAACTAGTCCTAACTGTTTTGCTACGTACTTCCAGCCACTTGTCATTTTTTAAGCCTCACTTATACGTTTAATATTTGCACCGAGTTTAGCCAATTTTTCATGGAATTTGTAATATCCACGGTCAAGATGATTCAAGCGACCAACTGTTGTTGTTCCTTTTGCCACCATCCCAGTCAAAATAAGGGCTGCACTAGCACGAAGGTCAGTTGACATAACTGGAGCACCTTGAAGCTCTAGCCCACCATGAATCATAGCTGTATCGCGCATGATTTCTGACTGCAAGCCCATACGGCGCATTTCTTCCAAATGTTGGAAACGATTCTCAAAGACCGTTTCAATCATTGTTGATTCGCCATTGACAACTGCCATCAAAGCTGTAAATTGCGCTTGCATATCAGTTGGGAAACCTGGGTGAGGAAGAGTTTTAACCGTTACAGGTTTCAATTTTGCTGTATCAGCAATAACACGAATCCCTTCAGGTTCATCAATAACGGTCACACCCATCTCAATCAATTTTGAAATCAAAGGACGATTGTGTTCCCAGATAGCATCCTTAACAAGAACATTACCCGATGTCATAGCTGTCGCTACCATGAAAGTTCCAGCTTCAATACGATCTTGAACCACATCATGTTCAGCACCATGAAGACTATCGACACCAGTAATCGTCAAAGTCTCTGTACCAGCACCTTTAACGATAGCACCCATTTTATTAAGTAGCATCGCTAAATCAACGATTTCCGGCTCACGTGCAACATTTTCAATAACAGTCACACCTTCTGCCAAAGTTGCTGCCATCATCAAGTTTTGTGTTGCACCAACTGATGGGAAATCCATGTAAATTGTTGTCCCTTTAAGTTTCCCATCAACAGTCGCTGTGATATCACCACCAGCTTGTGTGATTTTTGCCCCCATAGCTTCCAAACCTTTAAGGTGAAGGTCAATTGGACGACTACCAATCGTGCAGCCACCAGGCATTGATACTTTTGCATGACCTTTACGCGCTAAAATTGGTCCTAAAACAACGATTGAAGCACGCATTTTGCTAACATATTCATATGGGGCGATATCCAAAATATCTCCTGAAGCATCCACTTCAATGGTGTTCTTTGCTTCATCAAAATTAACTTGAATATCTAAACCACGGACAACATTATTCATCGTAAAGACATCTGAAAGGATTGGGACATTTGTTAAAACTGTCTTTCCTTCCTTCGGTAAAATTGTCGCTGCAAGAAGAGGAAGAACCGCATTCTTTGCTCCTTCAATGATTACTTCTCCTTCTAGGCGTGTATTACCGCCTTCAATAATAATTTTATCCAAAATGAACTCCATTCTTATATTATAATATCAAAATTATATCATAGTTTAGCGATTATTGCTTTTATTGAAAGCCAAAGAAGAAAGTCTGGCTGACTGTAATGATTTCCAAAATAAAGTGACTTACCATATAACCAAGTGCAATACTAACCAAAAGAATAAACACTTTAAGACGACCAATATTCTCAGGCGTATTCTTAATCAATTTTGACCAATCAAATAAATTTCGAAGAATTTGATGGGTCATTGCAATAAAAACAAGGTGACTAATCAAAGTCACTGAACTATTTAAAATTTCCATAGGACTATTATATCAGATTTCATTTTTGACAACAAAAAACTTCACAAGTGTGAGCTTTCTTCATGAAAAAAACATCAAAAAATAATAAAAAACAAAAAAGTCTGAGATAAATTCTCAGACCTTTTCTTTTATTTATTACCAACACTGATACGGTTCAAAGCACGGCGAAGAGCAACTTGTGCACGACGTACTTCGTCGTTATCGTGAGTACTTTGAGCTTGTTCCAATTTACGTTCAGCACGAATCTTAGCGCGTTCAGCACGGCTAACATCGATGTCGCGTTCACGTTCTGCAGAATCTGCAACAATTGTCACAAGATTATCTTTAATCTCAATAATACCACCGTTGATAGCTACCCAATCCACGTGATTAGGATCATCTGTACGATGAATTTTCATCTCGTGAACTGTTAGCGGAGCAATGAGGTTAATGTGTTCTGGCAAAATCCCCATCTCACCATCCGGTGTTTTTACTGAAATAAAATTAGCATGGTGATCATAGCGAATACCATCTGGTGTTACTACCTGAACAGTTATAAATGTCATGGTATCACCTCATTAGTAATTCATTTTCTTAGCTTTTTCAACTACATCCTCGATTGGACCTACGTTACGGAAAGCATCTTCTGGAAGATCATCGTATTTACCTTCCAAAATTTCTTTGAAGCCACGAACAGTTTCAGCAACTGGTACGTATGAACCAGGCATACCTGTAAATTGTTCAGCAACGTTGAAGTTTTGTGACAAGAAGAATTGGATACGACGAGCACGTCCAACCAATGTTTTTTCTTCATCTGACAATTCATCCATACCAAGGATTGCGATGATATCTTGCAATTCACGGTAGCGTTGAAGAACACGTTGAACTTCTGTTGCCACTTCATAGTGTTCTTGACCAACAATTTCTGGTGCAAGGGCACGTGAACTTGAAGCAAGTGGGTCAACGGCTGGGTAGATACCCATTTGAGTCAACTTACGTTCAAGGTTAGTTGTTGAATCCAAGTGAGCGAATGCTGTTGCTGGCGCTGGGTCGGTGTAGTCATCGGCTGGCACGTAGATGGCTTGAATTGATGTAACAGAACCTTTTTTAGTTGATGTGATACGTTCTTGCAATTGCCCCATTTCAGTAGCCAATGTTGGTTGGTAACCAACGGCTGATGGCATACGACCAAGAAGGGCTGATACTTCAGAACCTGCTTGAGTGAAACGGAAGATGTTATCGATGAAGAGAAGCACGTCTTGTCCTTCAACATCACGAAAGTATTCCGCGATAGTTAAACCAGTAAGGGCAACACGCATACGTGCTCCAGGTGGTTCATTCATTTGACCGAAGACCATGGCTGTTTTTTCGATAACACCAGATTCTTTCATTTCCCAGTAAAGGTCATTACCTTCACGTGTACGTTCCCCAACACCGGTAAATACTGAGATACCACCGTGTTCTTGGGCAATGTTGTGAATCAATTCTTGGATAAGAACGGTTTTACCAACACCGGCACCACCGAAAAGTCCAACTTTACCACCTTTTAGGTAAGGGGCAAGAAGGTCAATAACTTTGATACCTGTTTCAAGGATTTCTGATGATGTTGATAATTCATCAAATGCTGGTGCTTTTTTGTGAATTGGTTCGCGTGGTGCGTCTTCTGTAAATGGTTCATCAAGGTCAATCGTATCCCCAAGAACGTTAAACACACGACCCAAAGTTTCTTTACCAACTGGTACACTGATTGGACGACCAGTATCAAAAACTTCTAATCCACGTGTAAGCCCATCAGTTGATTCCATAGCGATAGTACGTACAAGACCGTCTCCAAGTTCAAGAGCAACTTCGAGCACAATTTTTTGAGACTTATCGCCATCTTTATAAACAATCAATGCATTATTAATCTCAGGTAGTTTGTCACCAGCAGCAAACGCAACGTCGACAACTGGACCTACAACCTGAGCAATTTTGCCTGAGCTCATGTTTTTCTCCTTTTAGATTTTTTAGGGAGTCGTTCCCTTTTTTATGAGGCTAAAATGCACTCACATTTTATTCTAGTGCATTAGCACCTGCTACAATTTCTGTGATTTCTTGTGTAATAGCAGCTTGACGAGCACGGTTGTACTGAATTGTCAAATCATTAATAACGTTTTTGGCATTATCAGTTGCTGTTTGCATAGCTGTCATACCAGCGGCATGTTCAGCAGTTTTAGCATCAACAATGGCACCATAAATAAGGCTTTCAGTATATTGTGGTAAGAGTTGTTCCAAAATCAATTCACGATTTGGTTCTAATTCAAAACCACTGACACCTTCTTCTGCTGCTTCATCAGCATCCAATTCAGCAATTGGAAGCATTTGTTGCACACGAACTTGACTAGTCAAGCTGTTCACGTGGTGATTGTAACATACATATAATTCATCGAACAATTCGTTTTTATACATCTCAACAGATTTTGCGATGATATTTCCAACTTGTTCAAATGATGGCTGATCTTCCAAACCACGCAATTCAAAGACAACGTTCATTCCACGAGCTTTAAAGAAATCAGCACCAATACCACCGATGGCAATAATAGCATAGTTACCATCTTGGTGATATTCCTCAATAAGATCCATCATTGCTTTCAAGATTTTTGAGTTATATCCGCCAACAAGTCCTTTGTCAGACGTGATAACAATGTAACCAGTCTTTTTAACCGGACGAGCGGCTAGCATTGGATTTTTTGAACCATTAACTAGTTCTGATTTCAATAAGTCAGTAGTGATTTGACGAATTTTTGAAGCGTAAACTTGAAAATCTTTTGCTGCTTGCTCAGATTTGGTCAATTTTGCAGCTGATACCATTTGCATGGCACCAGTGATATGACTTGTTTTCTGAGTTGAAATAATTTTCCCTTTGATTTCACTAAGAGAGCCTGCCATATGCTACCTCCCTCTTATTTGAATTC
>SKEY01000650.1_pt1 | contig 53664 bp, 50 predicted proteins | sample 4843871 | NCBI WGS metagenome assembly SKEY01 (sample SAMN11008797, study PRJNA524170) | human gut metagenome | biome: Human fecal sample; material: Feces; isolation source: fecal sample from pouch patient p36 | host: Homo sapiens | place: Israel: Tel-Aviv | collected 2016-12-04
CGTGTCCGGCCCCCACCCCGGTCCCCACCATGATGGCCGTCGGCGTGGCAAGCCCCAGCGCACAGGGACAGGCAATCACAAGGACAGCCACGAATATGGTAAGCACAAAGGACAGGTCCCTGCCTCCCACTATCCACCACATAAGGGCGGCTGCCAGGGCGATAACCATCACAGCCGGCACAAAATACCCGGCCACCGTGTCAGCCAGTTTGGATATGGGGGCTTTCCTGCCCTGGGCATCCTCTATCATCCGGATGATTTTAGACAGTGTGGTATCGCTGCCCACATGGGTGACCTCCACTTCCATTGCTCCGTTGTAATTCATGCTGCCCCCAATCACACGGTCCCCTGTCTGTTTCTCTACCGGAATACTCTCGCCCGTCAGCATGGATTCATCCACGGTACTGCTTCCCTGTACCAGGACCCCGTCCAGAGGAATCCTGCTGCCAGGCTTGATTAGTATATGCTGCCCCGCCTCCACCTGCCCGGTTTCCACCTCACGCTCCACACCATTTTCGTAAAGAAGGGCTGTGTCAGGCGCCAGTTCCATCAGCTTGCGGATGGCCTCCGAGGTCTTTCCCTTACTCCGGCTCTCCATGTACTTGCCAAGCATCACCAGGGTTACGACCACGGCGGCCGACTCATAGTACAGCTGGTGCGCCTTCATATGGTCGGCCGGGATTCCCAGGGTCATCACAAGGCTGTAGGCAAATGCGCTTCCCGTGCCGATGGCCACCAGGGAATCCATGTTGGGGCTTCCCTTTATGAGGGAACGGATGCCCACCACATAGAACCGGTAACCGCAGACCAGGATTGGCACGGTAAGGATCAGCTGCGCCAGGGCAAAGTTCAGCGGATTCCTGTCCATTTCCAAGAATGCAGGCAGGGGAAGGGAAAACGGAAGCATATGTCCCATGGAAATGTAGAGCAGCGGGATGGAAAAGCAGACAGCCGTAATCACACGGTTCCTGGCAGACTGCAGATGTTCCTCCTGCTGCTGCCATTCCTCTTCCTCCATTTTCCTGTCCGGCTCCTCCGCCACAAGGCTGGCGCCGTATCCGGCTTTGGATATGGCCTCACGTATCATGCCGGAAGTCACCTGATCCTCATCATAGGTTATCACCATCCGGCTGGTGGTCAGGTTCACATGGCTGTCCTCCACCCCTCCCAGTTTTTTCGTCACACGCTCCACCGCGCTGCTGCAGGCCGCGCAGGACATGCCATCTATGCGGTACTGTTCTGTCCTCATATCTTCTGCTCCTCTCATACCAGGATGTGTTTGGATTTTCCAACACGCTCCCGTATCAGTATGCCCTGCATGAAGCCGGTTTATCAATTTATAAATAAAAGGAACCTGCTGTTAAAAGCCATGTGTCATCTGGCTTTCCAGCAGGTTTCCCTTATTACCCTGTTGTTTTTATGGCATCAGCAGGATATTCTGCGTATGATAATCGTATCCTTCAATCAGATACTTAAAATTCTCATCCAGCCTTGCCATATAGCTGTCAAAATAAATGTCCCATTCATTGTATGAGGTATGGTCATTTAACAGGACCCGGATCCTCATATGGGAAGCCCCCAGCCAGGCATAGGAACCATAGGCTGACGGGGCATGGCTCCTGGGCTTTGCTGTCTGCATATAGCTTCCGTAGCGCATCAGATACTGGTCCAGGTCGGTTGCCCCGGCCCTGTATTCCTGTTTTCCCAGACAGCAGGAAAAGGTGCGGTCCCCTTCCCCGATTTCAAAACTGCAGTCATCTGAAAGAAAGGTAAGACGTATGTACTTATCCGCATCCCGGAAACGTATCTTCCTGCCATTGATGGAATCCTGGTAAGCAGGAATGGCGTTGCCCGTAACCGGCTGTGCGTCCAGGATATGGCTCAGCTCCAGGATTCTTTGCACATTTTCAGGACACTCTTTTAGCGGTTCATTCCCGATACACGGATATACGGTTTCAAAAAATGTATCCAGAAGAGGCTGCGAGCCTGCCGTGGATGAATTCATCACAAACGTGGTGTCACAATCCGGCAGCACCACGCACATCTGCCCAAATAATCCGGACGCACGGTATCCGTTGTGCGTACACCGCCACATCTGAAAACCATATCCCTGGGTGCTTTCTGTTTTATAGGCCGGATAACCGGGCGCGGTGTCTATCTGCTTAGAGGCTGCAAGCGCACACCATTCCTCTGACAGGATCCGGTGTCCATTCAGTACACCCCTGTTCAGGAACAGCTGCCCCAGCTTAATCAAGTCCGTTCCCTTCATGTAAAGGCCAACCCCGCCGATGGAATATCCGGAAGGGTCTTCCAGCCAGTCATAATCCTGAATCCCGCACAAATCAAAAAAGTTTTCTTTCAGGAATCCACATTGGCTTTTGCCTGTTATCTTTGTCACGATTGCCGACAGCATATGGGAGGCCATGGAATTATAGTAAAAACGGCTTCCGGGCAGATCCGTTACGCGTCGGTCAAATATACTTTCACACCAGTCCCTGCTGTCATCCCCTGCCGCAAACATATCAGGCCCATCCTGTCCCATGGCCATGGTCAGCAGATGCCGGATGGTAAGGGTTCCCAATCCATTTTCTGCATAAGAAGGATTGGAAAAATAGGGATGCACCGGTTCATCCAGGCGTAACAGCCCTCTGTCATGAAGGATGCCCACAGCCACGCATGTGAATGTCTTGGTAACCGAATTCTCCACATGCCTGCATGTATTCTTATATGGAAATGCATTAACCTGGGCAATCAGCTTCCCATGCCGTGCCATTGTGAACGTATGTAAATGGATATCACGTTCTTTTAATCTGCGAATAAAGGCTAGTATCCCCCGCGAATCCACCCCTTCCTTTTCACAGGTAGATTGCTCTAATTCATATGTTGGCACCGTACCCCCTCCTATTTCCTGACAACAGAGAAAATGGGTTCTCCTGCTGTCACTTCTTTTCCCAGCTGTTTGTTGACAACTGAAAACTTATCGGAGTCCAAAACCAGTATCGGGGATGTCAGGTCAACGCCCTGTTTTTTGAAATAGTCCATATCAGCATGGCATAACAGGTCCCCAACCTGGACCTGCTGTCCCACGGCTGCCTTCATATCAAATCCTTCTCCTCCATATTTTACGGTATCAATGCCATAGTGGATCATAAGCTCAAGCCCTTCATCCGTCTTCAGGCATATGGCGTGCCGTGTCCCTGCAATCAGTTCCACCCGTCCCGGCACAGGCGCGAACACATCTCCCGATGCCGGTATGATGGCGCATCCATCCCCCATCATAAGCTGTGCAAAGACAGGATCCCTGACCTCGGTCATATCCATGGTCCTTCCGTCAAAAGGAGCGCAGACACTGATTTTCTTTTTAAATATCCCCAACACCTTATCACCTTCCTACTTCATCCTCATTATTTCAGTTCCGGCCAGTATTCCTTGTTGGCTTCAATATAATCGTCCAGAAGCGCCTTGGCAACCGTGGCGCTGGGCACGCATCTGGACAGCGTGTATGCCTGCCACATCTTATGGTAAGAGCCTTCCTCCCATGCATCCACCACCAGCTTTTCCACTGCCACCTGCTGTTCCATCAATCCCTTTTGGAACGTGGGTATCCTTCCGATGGATAACGGCTCATAGCCATCCTTTCCCACCAGGCATGGTATCTCCACCATGGCATCATCATCAAAGTTAACAATAGCACCATTATTGGGAACAATCAACAGCATTCTTTCATGGGTGTTAAGGGCCAGGGCAATGCACAGGTCAACGATAAATGTCGCATGATTCGTCACCTCCAGATAGCTGCCCTTTGCAGTGCCCTTTTCGGCAATTTCCTTACAGGCCGTGAAAACCTCTGTCTCCCTTCCTTCCATGACCTCATTGGCCCGTGTATGGCCGGGGTCTGAGTGCGCAACCACGTAATCCGGGAAAAGGTAATACTTGAAATAACTGTTGGGAATCATGGTGGGGTCCAGGCTCAGGACATCCTTTGCCTTGTAATAGGTATCCTTCCAGCTGTATTCCTGCTGGTTGGATGTCATGGCCGGTGACACAAATCCCTTTTCCAGCATGTAATCCCTGACCTTTGGCAGCAAATCATTGCCGGCCTTGTCCCTGATATCACACCACCATCCAAAGTGGTTCAGCCCAAAATAGCGCACATCCATTTCCTTGCGGTCATTAAGCCCTGCAATGCTGGCTATGCTGTCCTCCAGGCCAATGGGCATGTCACAGATGTTGATGACCTTTGAATCAGGACGGAACCGCCTGGTGGCCTCTGCCACAATGGCCGCTGGATTGGAATAGTTGAGCATCCAGGCATCCGGGGAATATTTTTCCATATAATCAATGTTTTCCAGCACACCTGCAATGGATCGCATCCCATATGTAATCCCGCCAGGACCGCATGTCTCCTGTCCCACGCATCCATGCTTTAATGCAATCTTCTCATCTTTTTCACGCATGGGCAGTTTCCCTACCCGGATATGTGCCAGGCAGAAATCGATGTCCGTGTAAGCCTCTTCCGGGTCCACGGTTGCCAGGAACTCAATCTCAGGGTCCTTTTCCATGACCAGGATCCTGCATGCCTCTGCCAGCTGGCTCTGTCTTTCCTCATCATTATCATACAGTTTAATCTTCCTTAACGGGAACCTGTCAAGATGTGCAAGCAATGTGCATACAATCTCAGGTGTGTAAGTGCTTCCGCCGCCCGCAATCACTACTGAATACTTTTTCATTTTACATTCTCTCCTTAACTATTTTCCATTACCTTGTCAACCGTCTTCTTGATTAATGTCACGGTTGTCCCGTAAACAATCTGGATTTCATTGCCGCTTACTTTTACAATCCCGTTGCATCCCGTCTTCTTGAGGATTGCTTCATCAATCAGGGAATAGTCCTTCACAACCACGCGGAGCCGTGACATACATGCTTCCGTCTCCATGATATTATCTTTACCGCCAAGGCCCCTTACGATTAGCTGTGCCTTCAACATCTCGGGATTCCTGGTATCCAGTCCGGCCGGTTCCCCTGTTTTTGCTGCCGGCATTTCAATATTGGCAATCTCAGCTGCAAATGCCAGTGAATCGTCATAATCTCCCCCTCGCCCCGGTGTCTTTACATCAAAATGTATGATCCACCACCGGAAGGTGACATAGCAGAGTATGAATTCCAGAACGGTAACCACGCAGACCACCCAAACATTGGAGCCGGGCCGCAAGAATCCATTGGTAAACAACCCGATGATGCTGGAATTAGCGCCGCCCACACCGCTGCCCAGGATAAAGCACAGAAACCAGCTTAATCCGGTATAGAGGCTGTAAACCACATAGAGAAGCGGTGCCGCAAACAGGAAGATGAACTCAATCGGCTCTGAGATGGCTGCGAATATGGCTGTCAGCGCCCCGGCTACCACCAGAGGCTTGATGCTCTCCCTCTTATCCGCATCCGCACATTTGTAGATAGCCAGTGCGATTGCCGGAAGCCCGCCCAACATCATGGGAATCTGCGGCCCGAAATAATAGGAAACCAGCTGTGCCAGCGATGCGTTGGTGGGCACTCCTTCCACCAGATACTGTGCATATCCGGCAACCGTGCCTTCAGCCACTGCCCCGGAAGCAAAGGTATATACACCTGACACGGAGGTATTCCTTACAATCGTATTCCATATCTGATGCAGGCCCGTGGGAATCAGCGCCCTCTCCCCAAGCGCATAGACAAAGGGACCGAAGATGCCCAGACTGCCTAACACCTTTGCGAATGCATCAATCGCCCTCTGCACATATACCCAGAGGAACGGCAGCAGCTGTCCGACAAGACTGAGTACGATTAAAGATATGATTGGAACAAATCTTGTACCCTGATAAAAGGAAAATGCCATTGGCAGCTTGATATCCTTAAATTTGTTATGCAGGTTTGCAACGATAACACCTACCAGGATGCCTCCCATGATTCCTACATTGACGGTTTCCACCCCCAGAACCGTCGTGATGCCCGTCTCAGGGAACATGGCCCTTACGGTGGGGAAGGTCGTGATTAACAGGTTCATTGATTTAAGCAGGGCGAAATAACCGATAAACGCGCCCAGCGCCGCATACTCTTTCTTTTCCGCCGCCAGGCCGAAGGCCAGCGCCATGGCGTAAACCAATGCCAGGTTATGAAGGACCTGCACGCCTGTGGTTACCATCCAGTTCCCCAGATATTGAATGGGTGTACTGGCAAAAAACGGGACCATCTTAATAATCGCCGCATCGGTGAAAATACAGCCAATGGCCATGATAAGCGATGCTACACCTATCAGGGATACTGGAATTAAAAATGCTCTTGCTAGCTTTTGGAAAAAAGCTTTCATACCATTAGACATGAATGATACCCCTCCTTATACATTACAACGTGTAAATACCTTTACCTGCGCAGGCTGTATTTTTGTATTTTCAGTATAATGACCCGGACTTTTAAATGCAATACTTCCAGGGCATCCGTGAAACTCTTCATACTGAGTAAAATAGTTCACGGTTTCAGATAATTCACGGCAAAAAACCGTTTATCCATTCAATATCATGAATAAACGGTTTCCAACAGTCCATACAGCCACACCTGTATTATATTTCAAACCTTTATAATTTGGAAAACAATAATTGGAATGCAATGATGGTATTGGATACAAAGGTATTGATCTGCAGCTCATCCTCCCACTCCTCTTTGGGGATGATGACCGGAAGGTCCACCATCTTCCTCAGACGGCTGTTCCCGTTGCGCAGGAATGCAATGGTAAAATACCCGTGCTGCCTGCACTTTTCCGCTTCGTCTATCACCAGCTGGGTTTCCCCTGACTCTGACACCATAATGCCCACGTTATCCTTGAACTCAGACAATTCCCCCAGGCTTTCCGTATATATCAGCCGGTAGCCGTCCCTGACACACTTACGGCTGATATAATCAATGGCCACCATGGAGTATCCAACCCCCATGGCATATACGTATTTTTCCTTAGCCCCCTTCATGTGCCGGATAAAGGTATCCACCAGTTCTTCCGAATAGTTGCTGATGATGGTGTTCCTGATTCCGGCCAAATCGCGGTCCTGGGCAGCGGGCGGGGATTTGTGGTCGGATTTGATGGAGAATATCAATTCCCTGTAACCGGAATACCCGAGCTTTTTTGACAGGTTCACCAGGAATGCCGGGGATATATAGTGTCTCTTCGCAAAATCCTTAATGGACATATCGCTGTTTTTCTTGATGTCTTCTTTTATTTCGTCTAAAATCTGCCGCTGCAGACCATTCAGCTCATTCATCTGACCTACTCTCCCCTCAACACGGTTTGAGTCTATTATAGCATAAACTTTTAATTACAAAAGAAAAAAGTACGATTTCCCGGACAGGGGATGCCTATCCCCGGAAACCGTACTTCCCAAATGCCTGCAGGGCCTGTCTTAATGCTTCCGGGCGTTTATCGCCGGGCAGCCCTGAACACCCCCTAACCGTTCACCAGGCAGTCAAGCCTTTCCCCCGCCGTCACTTTCCCGTATTCCTTTAAAGCCACCGCTTCACCGGAAGTAAACAGCACGATGGTAGTCAGGTCCTTGCCTTTTCCCTTCACATAATCCATATCCACTTCCACCATCAGGTCCCCGCGTTTTACGTTCTGTCCCTGCTCCACACAGAGGCGGAACCCCTGGCCGCCCAGTTCAACGGTATCGATTCCGATATGGACCAGGATTTCCTGTCCTTCCTCTGTACGGATTCCCACTGCATGCCCCGTATCAAATGCCGCGGCAACGGTTCCGTCCACAGGGGCCAGGATCCTTCCATCCGTAATATCAACAGCAAAACCATCGCCCAGGACTTTATTGGCAAACACCTCGTCCCTGACCTCATTGAGGGGAACCAGGGTGCCTGTGGCCGGAGAGGTTATTTCAGGCATTTCCCTTTGCATTGACTTCTGCATTGTCTCCTGCATTGTCTCCTGTACTGGTTTTCCAGAATCCGATTCCACAGGAATGCCCCCCTTAACGTCCTCATCCTCCTGAAGCACTTCCTTCGGAATCCCAAAAAGGCAGGTCAGTACAAAACAGCACGCCACGGAGCACACGGAAATGACGAAATACCACAGCAGCTGGCTCCCTTTATAAATATACATGAGATAGGATGGCAGCACTGCCAGCCCATAGGAATTGGACTGGATTCCGAGCACGGACAGCAGCGCGGCCCCCATTCCTGAGGTGAACAGCATAATGAGCAGCGGCCTTAAATTATAACGCAGCTGGATACCGAACAGGACAGGTTCACTGATACCAAACAGCTGTGAAAGCATTGCGCCGATACTTGTTGACCGCACACTCTGCTTTTTGGACTTCACAAAAAATGCAAGACAGGTGCCCACATTGGCAAACCCGTACATGGCACAGAGGGTGATGACAGGATTAAACCCTGTATTAGCCAAAAGGGATGTTTCTATCATGGTGTACGTATGGTGAAGCCCTGTAATCACAAGCAGGGGATACGTGGCGCCAATGAGGAACCCGCCGATTCCAAAGGGCAGATGGACCAGGTGCTCCACCACGGTCACCAGATTCAGTTCCACCACATGCATGACAGGGCCGATTCCCAGCATGACCACCAGGAAGGTCCCCAGCATGACCAGGAATGGGGTCATGATTAAATCCAGGGCATTGGGCATTATCTTCCTCAGCTTCTTCTCCATGGAAGCGCCCACGAACGCTGCCAGGATTGCTGTCAGCACACTTCCCTGGCAGCCCACAATGGGAATGCGTGAAAATGCCATGACCGCGCTGACGCCGCTGCCAGGGTCAGCCACCGCGTAGGCATTGGGCAGGCTGGGTGATACCAACATCAGCCCGATGACCAGGCCGATGACCGGCATCCCTCCAAACACCTTGAACGCGGACCAGCAGATAAGTGCGGGCAGGAAGGCAAATGCTGTCTCCGTAAGGACATTTACCAGAATCACCACATAGTCCGGGATAATGGATGAGGACAGGCCAAAAAGCCCCAGCACATTGTCATTGAACACGCAGCCCTTTAATCCCAGGAACAGGCCGGTGGCCGCAATCACGGGAATGATAGGGATGAATATGTCCCCCAGCATACGCATCATGCGTTTTACGCCCTTTTGCTGGCTTTTGACAATTTCATCCTGTTCCTGTTTGGACAGTACGTTAAGCCCCATGTCCTGCATTTCCCCATAAACCTTATTGACAATGCCGGTACCCAGGATAATCTGATACTGTCCCGCGTTGAAAAACGTCCCTTTCACCAGCCCGATGGCTAAAAGGGCCTTTTCATCTATCCCATCCTTATCCTTCACAATCAGCCTGAGCCTGGTTGCACAGTGTGTTGCCGAAATAATGTTATCCTTCCCGACCGCATTTACGATTGCCCCGGCCGCCTGCCGGTACTGATTCCCTTCCATCCTGATTCCCTCCCGATTATATGAAAATGACTTCGCGTATATGTGAAAATGGTACTGGCCTGTTTGAAAACCGCTTTCCGTCAGCAGTGCATCCCATTTCTATCAGCTGTGCGTCCCGCTTTGTGGAACATCCTGCTTCAGCAATATGGCCTGGAACGGTTTCAGGCATAGCATGCCGTCCCTTATCTCAGCATCCGTATCATTTCCCCAGATGCCCACCGCCCCTGCCGCGTCATCCGGCAGCCTCTCCTGTGTCCCTGTATGACTGAAATTGTAATAACACCAGATGGTCACATCATCCATCTGCCTCTCATAGGCGATTACATTCCCGCTGCTTTCGATGGGCCGTATGCTGCCGTATATGAGGCAGTCCCTGTACGGACCGTGCTGGCGGAATTGTATCATGGACTTGTAAAATTCCAGCACACTGTCCTGTACGCCTGACTGTGCCTCAGCATGGATGACAGGATATTCCATGGTCATCGGCAGCCAGGGCTGGGACTGGGAAAAACCTCCGTACCGGCTTCCATCCCATGGAAAGGGCGTCCTTGCATTGTCCCGGCTTCTCAGGTTCACGATCCTCAGCGCCTCATCCGGGTCCAGCCCTTCCTCAAGCGAACGCTGGTACTGGTCAATACTGGAAATATCGTTAAACAGCTCCGGAGACTGCCGCTCAAAGTTCACCATCCCCAGTTCCTGGCCCTGATAGATAAAAGGTGTTCCCCTCAGGAAGAAATACATGGCGGCCAGCATCTTCACTGCCTGCGGATCATCCTGTGCCTCCTTAAGATACTTTGTGGCTGCACGGGGCTGGTCGTGATTTTCTATGAAATTGGCGCTCCAGCCGTATTTCTGCACCGCCATCTGGCTGTCCATGATCTTCCCGCCCAGTTCCCTTACGTTCCAGCTGCGCCGTTTAAACCACTCGCTGCCTGACGCGATATCCAGGTCCGCATACCGGAAATCAAATATCATGGAAAAATAGCCGTCCGGTCCAATGAACTCATCCAGATCCTCATAAGGCACCCCCGGCGCCTCAGCCACGGTCACACAGCCGTGTTTATCAAAGGTTTCCTGTTTCAGTTCCTTGAGGAATGCCCCAATCCCGGGCTGGTTCCTGGAACCCTTGGTACATTTAGCCAGTCCGTCCACCCCGTCCGGCTCCCGGTCTGCAAAGGACAGGTCTTTTTTTATGAACGTGATGGCGTCAATCCTGAATCCCGCAATTCCTTTTTCAAGCCACCCGTTGACCATATTGTAAAGCTGTCTGCGCAGTTTTTCATTTTCCCAGTTCAGGTCCGGCTGCTTTTTGCCAAAGGCGTGGAAATAGTACTCATCCCTTCCCTCCACCTTTTCCCAGACGCTTCCACCGAATATGGAGCGCCAGTTGCAGGGCGGTTTACTGCCTTCCCTGAAAATATAGTAATCATGGAACCCGCTGTCCGGGTGTTCGAGGGCTTCCCTGAACCACTGGTGTTCGTCAGACGTATGGTTGATGACCAGGTCCAGGATGATTTTAATCCCTTTCCTTCCTGCTTCTGCAATCAGTTCATCCAAATCCTCCATGGTTCCGAATTCCGGCGCCAGCGCACAGTAATCGGATATGTCGTAACCATTGTCATCCATGGGCGACTGATAGATGGGACAGATCCAGAGCATGGTTATCCCCAGTTCCTTCAGATAATCCAGCTTTTCCGTGATACCCCGTATGTCGCCGATCCCGTCATTGTTGCTGTCCTTGAAGCTTCTGGGATAAATCTGGTATACTACTTCTTCCTTCCACCAAGTTCCTGAACCTGCCATTATTTTTCCCTCCTAAAATTTTCCTGATACTGCGTCCTACGCTGGTATTGTTTTTCCATATCTGCCCTGCGTTCCATACTGGCTCCACGCCTCATGCCGGCCCTGTTTTCCACACCGTACGGTTCCATGGAAATGACGCCTCTCCTCACCAGCTCCCGGCATATCCCATCCTCCATGGCCGTCCCGCACACAGCGTCTGCACGCTTCCTCAGTTCGGGATCCCCATCTGCCATTGCCACGCCGATGCCCGTGGACAGGATCATTTCGATATCATTCCTGCCATCCCCAAAGCTGATGGTGTCAGACGGGCTGACCGCCTTCATCCTGCACCATTCACGGATGGCCTCCCCCTTTGTGCATCCTGGGGGAAGGACCTCCAGATACCACCGCCCGTCCAGTCCTCCCTGCTGGACAATGGTTCCTGCCCGGGACGCCATACCCTCCATTTCCTCACGCTCATCCATGGGACTCCAGATACAGACCTTGTGGATGGCATCATGCCCTGGCCGGTACCATGCCATGTTGTCCTCATAGCGGATTCCATTTTCCTCCCTTCGTCTCTGCCTTTCCCATGGCTCCAGCCCTTCCAGCTTCCTCTCAAAATCCTTCCTGAACCACAGGCTGGCGGCTTTATTCATGAATATCCCCTGCTGGCTTTCCAGTGCAAAGGGTACTTCTTTCCGGACCAGGACGTGAATCATTTCCTTTATTTCCTCATATTGAAAAAACAGATTCTTCCGCACCCGGCCTTCCTCCAGTATAAGGCATCCGCCGCCTGCAATGATTCCGTCCACGGTCAGGGCCTTTACATCGGGCTGGATGGAAGCCAGGTTCCGTCCGGTGCAGATGACAACCTGGATTCCCGACTCTCTGCACATCCCAATGGCCTGTACCGCACTTGCCGGAATCCCATGCCGTTCATCCCGCAGCGTCCCGTCTATGTCTAAAAAGACTGCCTTTATCATCCTTCCCTCCAATCAGTCCTGACTCCTTCCTTTGTTCTGAACCCATTCTATCACACAAAAAAAGCCCCATCAATAGGATGGGACCTCTTAAAACTTTTGTACACTTATAGTACATATTTTCTATAAATGAATATTTGTACACATCAATATGGCTGTTATGGCAGTTTCATGCAGAGGTAATCCTGATAGGCCAGGTACAGATACTCAATCAGGATGAAGTATGGGGTGGATATCTCATACTCAATGCCGTAACTGGCCGGGAGGGTAATGGAGTGGATATACAGGTTCTCATCACAGACAGATGCCAGCGTATTGTTCCCCATCCTTGTGATGGACAGCATGGGAACCTGTCTGAGCCTCAGTTCCTCTGCCAGGCCCACCGTTGCCCCGGATTCCCCGGACAGGGAGATGATTACCGCCATGTCCCTTGCCGTCACCACCCTGGAAAGGGCGCCCCGCATGTCATGTCCGTTAATATGGAACATCTCCTTCACCGGAAGGAAGATGCGTTTCATTTCACTGGCAGCCCTGGTCTGCGCGGAACCGCTGCCATACAGGAATACACGTCTGGCCCTGTGCAGCTTTTCAAACAGGGAGGTCATATCCCTGCGCATCAGTTCATCCATCATCTTGTGATAACTGTCCGTCACAAGATCAAGCAGTTCCCCTTCCCGCCTGTCCCCGGTATCCTGCTCAAGCCTGAACCTGGCCTTTAATTCCCCGTATCCGGAGAGCCCGTTCTTCTTGGCAAAACGGACCAGCATGGACTCCGACACATGGCACATTCCCGCAAACTCCGTTATGCTGAGCCTGATGCAGCTGTCCTTATGCTCCAGCAGATACCTGCATATATATTGTTCATTTTCCGTAAACCTGTGATAATTCTCATTAAACCGTTCTTCCAGTCCCATGGCTTTCCCTCATATATTCCAGATAATTAACAGACAGGATGTCCAAGAGGATGTAAAATGCCGCCACCATCTCATATCCGGCGCCTTGCTTAACGCCCTCTCCCCCGCCTATCATCTTTGTCCCTGCATACAGGTTATACCGGCACATCCTGGCCATGGTGTTATTGGTCCAGCGGGTGATGGACAGGGTGCGTATATCCCTGCACTGGACAAACCGCAGCACATCAATGCCATTTTGTGATTCCCCTGACAGTGAAACCGCTATGAACAGGTCCTTCGCCTTAAAATTCCTGGAGGCATACTCCACCTCGCCGTAATCAAACAGGTCAATGCAGCATTTCCCAAACATCAGGAATATCCGCTTAAATTCCTCTCCAATCGCCTTCTGCTCATTGCCCGTGCCAAAGAGGTATATGGTGTCCGCCTCGTGGATTACCTGACACACCGCATCATAATCATATGCCTTCAGGTCATCCACCATCCTGTGATAGCCGGATAGGATTTCCTGCATATCCAGCCGGGATGCCGGGCCGCCGCCGGACTTCTCCTGTAAAAGCAGCCTGAACTCCGCAAACGTGGCAATTCCCAGCTTCTTAAACAGCCTTACCAGGGTGGTCCTGGATACATGGCAGTGGGCGGCCAGTTCCGGGCTGTTCATCTGTGTGGTCCTGTCCTTATCCCTCAGGATCAGGTTCAGCACTTCACGGTCATTGGCCGTCAGACGGTCATAATTCTCATTTATCCTTTTCTCCAGATCCATATCCGAGGGTTCCTCCTACATGGCCTTCTGAAGCAGCCGCCTGAACACAAACAGCACAACCGCGTAAAAGGCCGTCACTATCATAAGTGTCTTGGATACGGTCAGGCTGATGAACCCGCTGACCAGGATACCGATATAAAGGGTAAGCATCATGGTATATCCCGTATATGCCCAGCATCGCAGCCCCAGCATCCGGTTCCTCTCATCCGTCTCATAAATCTTCTGCTTCTTCCCCAGTTCCGGATCCTTCAGGTACTTCACATTCCTGATGATGGAAATGACGCCCGCCGCCACAAGCCCGGCCCCTGTCCCTCCGTAAAACCCCGGGATATAATCCGTATATCCCGGTTCCAGGTACATTACCATCACCCGGTCCCTGGCCACAAAGGACAGCACCAGGGCCACCGCCCCCAATACCAGGAACATGACACCAATCCACACCCGGTTCCTGCATCTCTTCTCAAAATCAATAGGACTCTCAATAAATAACCGGTTCAGCCACATAATCATTCCTCCTCATATAAAAATATTTCCTCTATGCTTCGTTCAAAAAACCTGGCAATCTTAAACGCCAGCTGCAGTGATGCATTATACTTGCCGTTCTCCAGGGAAATGATGGTCTGCCGGGTCACTCCCAGCGCGGCCGCCAGCTCCTCCTGGGTTACCTTGTTCTGTTTGCGCAGTTCCTGTATTTTAGTCTTCAATCCCACCACCCTTTCATCCCTAAAACCTGGATACAAAAAATGTAAAGTAACTTTTACTTTTTAAGTATAGTTTACTTTACATCAAATGTCAAGCTTATTTTACATCCTTGTTTAAAAAAGGAACTGCCGCTGCTTTCAATATATTAAACAAACCCGATTCATTTTCCTGTTCCCGAATATATCCGATTTTATTTATGAGCCATTCCATATCTTATGAGCTAATAATTTTCTCCTTGAATTAAAATATCATTTAAAGTAATGATTTTACTGCCCTTACTTTCATAATAGCGCAGCATTTCGTCAATTTTTCTTTTGTCATAACTGGTAATGCAATCTGATAAGACATTAACCTTATAATTGGCTTTACATAAGTTATAACAGGTTGATTTTACACATGCGGCAGCGTCTGCTCCCGCTATATAAAAATCACATATATCATTTTTACTAATAAAGGCTGCAAATCCTTCACTGGTTAATGCATTCCCTTTGCATTTCGTAAAAACATTTTTTGACACTATTTTCAGGTCTGAAACCAATTCAGTTCCCGGTGTGCCGGGCTTAAAAGTCCTTGTTCCGGCTGATAAGTTTTCATGCCTTATATAAATAACATGAATCTTATTATCGACCGCCCAATCAACCGCCTGATTGATATTGCCAATCACATCTTTGTAATTCTTTGTTATGTCGTTTTGAATATCTATTATTACTAAAGCTTTTTTCTGCATACTGTTTCCTCCTAATGGCAGATTGATTTGTTTTCTTTTTTATTATACAATGTAATCGTTGACAACAGTATGGCAACAATTAAAAAATCAAACGGCGGTGGGTAGATGAAAATAGACAGACTTGTCAGCATTATCATGATACTCCTTGATAAAAGGCGTATCGGCGCACAGGAGTTAGCAGATATGTTTGAAGTTTCACCCCGCACGATTTACCGCGATATAGACGCCATCAACATGGCGGGTATTCCTGTCCGCGGGGCATCAGGAGCAGGCGGCGGCTTTGAAATCATGCCGGAATACAAGATTGATAAAAAGGTATTTTCGGCTGCCGACCTTTCCGTTCTCTTGATGGGTCTTTCCAGTCTTTCTAACATGATACGGGGCGATGAACTGGTATGCGCTCTTGCCAAAGTTAAAAGTTTCATCCCCGCCGACAGGGCAAAAGACATTGAACTAAAGGTAAATCAGATATGCATAGATTTAAGTCCGTGGACAGGCAACAGAAACATACAACCATATTTGGAAATCATCAAAGCAGCTTTGCAGGAAAGCCGGCTGCTAGCCTTTGAATATATAGCCCACCATGGGAATAAAACCGAGCGGACAGCCGAGCCATATCAGCTTGTATTGAAAAGCAGTCATTGGTATTTGCAAGGATATTGCCATAAAAGGAATGCTTTCCGCTTATTCAGACTATCCCGTATGTCAAACCTGCAAATACAGGAGGAAACTTTTACACCCCGGGATTATCAAAAACCAACTTTAAACTTTGCGGAAATGTGGGAAACAATGCAGACAAAAATCAAAATCCGTATCCATAAATCTGTCATGGACAGGGTGCTCGACTACTGTACTTATGATGATTTTTCACCAGATGGGAATGAGCATTATATTGTCAGCTTTCCTTTCATTGAAAACGGATACCACTATGATATCCTTTTAAGTTTTGGAAATAAATGTGAATGTTTGGAACCGTTACATATCCGTACGGAAATGAAGCGCAGAATCCATGATATAGCTGCCATGTATGAAAGTTGATACACGGAGAAACGGCATAGCCGAAGCTACGCCGTTTCCCGAACATATTCCAATGCTGTTTTATCAGTGCCGCCTTTGTGACGGCGCCTTTTTACACATACTAGCCCATAAATTTGGAAGCATATCCCTGGATGAAGATACCCAGTACAATCAGAGGCAGGATATAACTCACATAAATCCTTGCCCAGGCAGGGAAATGGATTCCTTCCCCTTCATTGGCCTCCGCCATGAACTTCTTAAATCCCCAACCATACCGGCTGGTGCAGAATAAAAGATACAGCATGCTTCCGATGGGAAGCAGGTTATTGCTGAGGATGAAATCCTCCAGGTCCAGGACCGTGCTTCCTTCGCCCAGCGGAGTAAAACCGCTCCACAGGTTGAATCCCAGCACACACGGGATGGACAGGATGATGATTACCACGATGTTCCATACAACCGCCTTTTTGATGGAACAGCCGGTCAGGTCCGTTGCAAAGGATATGATATTCTGGAACACCGCGATGATGGTTGAAAATGCCGCAAAGGACATGAACAGGAAAAACATGGTCCCCCATATCCTCCCGCCTGCCATATGGTTGAATACATTGGGCAGGGTGATGAAAATCAAGGCAGGCCCTGATTTGGACTCAATGTTATAGGCAAAGCAGGCAGGGAAGATAATGAGTCCCGCCATAAATGCAACCATGGTGTCTAAAAGCGCAACACTGACCGCCTCCCCTGTCAGGGACCGTTCCTTGCCGATATAGCTTCCAAAGATAGCCAGGGCGCCGATTCCAATACTCAGCGTAAAAAAGGATTGTCCCAGGGCAGCGAACACGGCTTCCCCCACTCCGGCTTCCTTCATCTTGCCGAAATCAGGCTTTAGGTAAAACTCCAGCCCCGGACCTCCGCCCGGGAGAATCATGGAATGGACAGCCAGCACGATCATCAGCCCCAAAAGGCACACCATCATGACCTTGGTAATGCGCTCCACCCCCTGCTGAAGGCCCATGGCACACACGCCGAAACACAGCAATACCACGACCACCATAAAGCTTCCCATCAATGCGGGGTTTCCCAGCATGGTGTTAAATTCCCCTGCCACGGCCTCTGCCTCAAGGCCGGCAAAGTCACCCATGAGCATTTTGAAAAAATAAAGGACCATCCAACCGCCAACCGTGGTGTAAAACATCATCAGGATATAGTTGCCTGCCATGGCAGGATACTTTGTCAGATGCCATTTACTCCCTTTTGGTTCCAGCACATCAAAGGACAGGGCCGCGCTTTTCCTGCTGGCCCGTCCAACCGCAAACTCCATTACTACAATCGGCAGTCCCAATATCAGAAGGAATGCAAGGTAGACCAGCACGAATGCCGCGCCTCCGTATTCACCTACGATATATGGGAAACGCCATACATTGCCAAGGCCAATGGCACATCCTGCGGATATAAGGATGAAGCCAAGCCTGGACGAAAATTTTTCACGTTCCATGATTATATATCCCCCATCTCGTAATAAAAGCGCCTTCTACCAGAGCAGCTTCTAAACATGCTCTCAGGGCGCTTTCATATATTACCATATTATCACATAAATAGCAATACCAACGGTTTACACCAATAAAGTGCCGGTATACCCCTGCAAAGGAATATACCGGCACTATAAACCGCTTCGGCTATCTCTGTCCCTTATCATACGGCACGCCGGATGCCCGCGGCGCCTGGGAATTCCTGGAGGTGAATACAAGTACGATCAGGGTAGCCAGATAGGGAATCATCTTATACACATAACTCGGTATCCCTGTGGCTGCAAGGAAGGGGATACCGGAATAAGCCGCCGCCACCGCCTTCATAAGGCCGAAGAACAGGGATGCCCACATGATCCTCACCGGCTTCCATTGCCCGAATATAAGCACGGCCAATGCCAGGAAACCATATCCGGCCACGTCCGCATTAAAGTTGGTGGAGGTCGGAACCACGAACACCAGGCCGCCCAGGCCGCCCAGCACACCGGATATCAGGACTCCCGCATACTGCATCCTGTACACATTGATTCCCGCCGCGTCCGCTGCCTGGGGGTGTTCACCGCAGGAACGCAGGCGCAGGCCGAACCTGGTGCGGTACAGCACAAGGGTCGAAACAATCAGAATCAGGATGCCCAGATAGGTAGTGATATACGTATTCTGGAACAGCAGCGGTCCTAAGAATGGAATCCTTCCAAGCACCGGAACCGACTCAATACGGAATGTATTACTGAACTGTATCTGCTGGACTCCCTGGATGACCCTTGCCACAAAGATGGCGAATGCAGGCGCGAACATGTTAAGCGCCGTTCCGCTGATGGTCTGGTTGGCCTTCATATTGATGGAGGCATATGCGTGGAAAAACGCAAAAGCCGCGCCTGTGGCCGTTGAAATCAGGATGGCCAGGAACAGCTGGAGCTGCCCGCCCATCTTTCCTCCGGTCATGTTCAGGAACAGGATTCCCGTAAATGCCCCCATGGTCATGATACCTTCCAGGGCAATGTTCACAACGCCGCTGCGCTCGGAAAACATGCCGCCCAGCGCCACAATCATCAGGGGAATCGTAAACAGCATGGTCTGCTGGAAAATAAAGTATACAACACTCATGACTGCCCGCCTCCTTTCTCCCTGTTCTTGTTGACACGGGTCAGGATGGTCTTCACAATCAGTGCAAATGCGCTGAAATAAATGATGACTGCAACGATGATATCAATGATTTCCGTGGAAAATTCAAAAAGCTGCAGATAGAACCCGCCCGCCGTCAGGTAGGCGATAAAAATACCCGAGAACAGTACGCCGATGGGATGGCTCAGTCCCAGAAGGGCCACGGAGATTCCCGTAAAGCCTTCGGACGCCAGCACATCCTTTATCTCAATGTGCTTCCCTGTCCCGGCCAGGTACAAAAGCCCGCCCGCCATACCGGCTATGGCGCCTGCAATCACCATGCTCATGATGATGCTTTTCTTCTCATTAATGCCCGCATACTTACTGGCATCCCGGTTAAAACCAACCGCCTTCAGTTCATATCCGAAGGTGGTCCTGTTCAGGATGACCCAGATAAGGATCACGGTTGCAATGGCAATCAGGATTCCCCCGTTCACACTGGATTCCGGGAACAGGCGGTCCATGCCCATCTTGGGAATCTGGGCCGTGGAAGCCACGTTCCTGGATTCATTCCTCAAGTTATTAAACAGGGGTTTATAGCTCTTCACAATCCAGTTAACCATATACATGCCGATGTAATTCATCATGATGGAGGCAATTACCTCATTTACATTAAAGTATGCCTTCAAAAGCCCCGGAACCATGCCCCACAGCGCGCCGCCAAGGACCGCCGCCAGAAGGGCCGCTGCCCAGTGGACAGGTCCCAGCCCTTTCCACATGATGCCCACATAGACCGCCGCAAATGCGCCCACAATGAACTGCCCCGGCGTACCGATATTGAACAGCCCTGTCTTAAACGCAAATCCCACGGAAAGACCGGTAAGGATAATGGGCGTTGCATAATAGAACACCTGCCCCACGCCCTTTAAGCCGTGGGTCAATGCGCCTGTAAGTATGGTAATGAATCCCGGCACTGCCTGGGAAGGATTACTGAAAAGCAGTATGGCAAATCCCACCAGCAGTCCGATGATGATTGCAAATACGGAGGATAATACCCCAACATAATCGCGCTTTTTCCGTGTCTTAGGCCTGCTCATCATGCATCACCTGCCTTTCCTGGAGTATCGCTGCCTTCTGCATCTTCTCCCTGTACATCCTGGCTCTCCGCGCCATTTCCCTGTACATCCCGGCCTTCCGCGCCATTTCCCTGTATATCCCGGCCTTCTGCGCCATTTCCCTGTATATCCCGGCCTTCTGCGCCATTTCCCTGTACATCCTGGCCTTCTTCATCCCGCCCGGCCGTCATATCCTGCCGCTTGGAACCAGCCATGTAAAGCCCCAGTTCCTGGACCGTGACCTCGCCCGGGTCAAGGTCCGCCACAATCCCGCCTTCAAACATCACAAGGATACGGTCGCTTAAGTTCATGACCTCATCCAGTTCCAGGGATATGAGAAGGATGGCAGCGCCCTCATCCCGCTGCTTCACAAGCATCTGGTGGATATATTCGATGGCGCCCACATCCAGGCCCCTGGTCGGCTGCACTGCCAGAAGGATATCGTGGTCCCTGGAAATCTCCCTTGCCACGATTGCCTTCTGCTGGTTGCCGCCGGACATGCTCCGCGTGACCGTTTCCGCGCCTTCACCGCTCCGGATATCAAAGTCGGCAATCAGCCGGTCCGCATATCTGTATATCTCATCATCCTGCAGGAAACCGGCCTTCTGGAATCCCGGTTCAAAATACTGCTGCAGGACCAGGTTATATGCCAGATTATAATCCAGCACCAGGCCGTGTTTGTGCCTGTCCTCAGGGATATGGCTCAGGCCGGACGTGTTCCTGTGCCGTATGCTCTTCTTCGTCACATCCTCGCCGTTTAACAGGATCCGGCCCCGGGCAGCTTCCCCAAGCCCGGTGATGGCATGGACCAGCTCGGTCTGCCCATTGCCGTCGATTCCCGCAATACAGACAATCTCACCGCTGCGCACCTCAAAGCTTACATCGTTGACCAGGAGCTTGGTATGTCCCTCTATGTGGGACTGCACCGATACATGCTCCACTTCCAGTATGGTCCTGCCGGGGGACGCCGGGGTCTTCTCAACCGTAAGGCTTACCTTGCGGCCCACCATCATCTCCGACATTTCCTCCTTGGAAATGGAGGCCACATCAACGGTACCTATGTATTTACCGCGGCGCAGCACGGAACACCGGTCCGCCACCGCCTTGATTTCATCCAGCTTATGGGTGATGAACAGGATGGACTTGCCTTCGGCCACTAAGCTTTGCATAATCTCCATGAGCTCGTCAATCTCCTGTGGCGTAAGAACGGCAGTGGGTTCGTCAAAAATCATGATTTCATTGTCCCGGTAAAGCATTTTCAGGATTTCCACCCTCTGCTGCATCCCCACCGTGATATCCTGGATCAGGGCGTCCGGGTCAATGTACAGGCCGTACCGCTCACTGAGTCCCACTACCTTTTTCCTTGCATCATCCATTTTCAAAAATCCATGCCTGACCGTCTCCATGCCCAGGACGATATTCTGCAGGACCGTAAAATTATGCACCAGCTTAAAATGCTGGTGTACCATGCCGATGCCCAGGGCATTGGCATCCAGGGGGCCTTTGATTTTCACTTCCTGTCCCCTGACCTTAATCACACCCTTTTCTGGCTGGTAAAGCCCGAACAGCACGCTCATCAGCGTGGACTTACCCGCTCCGTTCTCACCCAGCAGGGCGTGGATTTCCCCCTTCTTAAGCTGAAGGGTGATATTGTCATTCGCTATAATACCGGGAAATTCCTTTGTGATGCCCAGCATCTCAATAATATAATCGTCCATGCGGTTCCCCCTCGCAACAAACCAGCCTGTGCGGCCTTGCCTTCACCGCCCGGCGGGATGAAGGCCTGAAAATACCACAGGGCGCCGTTGTTATCCGGCACCCTGTGTGTCAATGAAGCTTCAGCCGCCTCTCCTACTCTACATATGTGACTTTGGTGTTGGTCAATCCCGTCAGATCCTTTGTCGGGTCATTGTTGTCCTCTGAGAACTGTACCAGCGTTATATCGCCGTCAGCCAGCTTCTTATATATGGCATCATACTGCTCCTGTGAGAACTTCTCAAACTTGGAGGTTTCCATGGGAAGTCCGACGCCGTTATTCCCAACCGTGAACACGGAGGTCTTGCCGCCCGGGAACCTGCCATCGTAGAAATCCTTTACCCCGTCATATACGGAGTTGGAAAGCAGCTTCATGGCAGAGGTGATGACCGTGTCGGATTCACTGCTCTGGTCAACGTCCACGCCAATGGTTTTGGCATTCTTCTCCTGGGCCGCCGCCATCACGGAATTACCCACGGCGCCTCCGCAGCCGAATATGACCTCGGTGCCGTTCTGATACCAGGAAGCAGCCATGGACTGAGCCTCCGGGGTAGCTGCAAATCCGCCGGTATAATTGTACATGACCTCAACGCCTGTGATGCCGTCTTCCTCGGCAGCAAACTCAGCGCCCTGGACAAATCCGTAGCCGAAACGGATGACGGCCGGAACCGCCATGCCGCCCATGAAGCCCAGCTTTGTATAGCCGTCCTTCACAGCTGCATAACCGGCCAGGAAGCCTGCCTGGTCCTCCTGGAACAGGATGGGCATGACATTATCGCCTGTCTTGTAATTATATTCCGCATCATGAGGCTCCCCGTCCAGCAGGATGAAGTGGACGTCCGGATACTTATCCTGGGCAATGTAAATCGGCTCCTCAAACAGGAAACCAGGGCATACCACCAGCTTCGCGCCGCCCTCTATGGCCAGTCCGATGGTTTCCAGGTAGGCGTCCGTGGTGCCTTCCTGGGGCTGGTAATACTTATATGTGATACTGTTCTCTTCCGCATACTTCTTAAGGCCTTCCCAGGCACCCTGGTTAAAGGACTTATCGTCAATGGTGCCAAGGTCGGTGACCAGGGCCAGCTCATAGCCGCCTGACTGGGATGCAGCTGCCTCCGTGGCCGCCTCACCCTCCGTCTTGCCCTCGTCCTTGCTCTCAGCAGCCGGTGCTTCTGTCCCGGCAGGCGCCTGTGTCGGCTCTGTCTTCGGTGAACCGCCGCATGCTGCCAGGGAACCGGCCATCACTGCCGCCAGCGCCATTGCCAATATTCTTTTTTTCATAAGCTTGATTCCTCCTCTTCGATTCCAGATGAATAGTGTCCAAGTACATTTCTAATTTACCATAAATTACAAATTATTGCAATATTTTAAGGAATTATTTGTAAATTATGCCGAACATGTTGAAAAATGCACATACACATCCCAATGTCCATTACAAATCAAACAGGGACAGCTGGTTGGAACGGGGCAGGTCCTTCAGCAGCCCCATATCCGCCATCAGGGTGCACAGGGTGCCGTTTACCTTGGCCCTGCTGCTGAAATCCTCAATGGACAGGAAGATGCCGTCCTTTACCGCATCCACCACTGCGTCCGCAGCTTTCTCGCCCAGTCCGTCAATACTGCTGAGGGAAGGCATCAGCTTGCCGTCTATGATCTGGAAATGCCTTGCCTTGGCCCTGTAGATATCCAGGGGCATGAAGTCATACCCCCTTGCATACATTTCCTGGACAATACGCATGTCCCTGAGGGTGTCCTGCTCCTTTTTAGAAAGGGTATCCGCCCGCTTCTTATAGTCAGCCAGATAATATTCCAGCTTATCCCTGCCCTGGCACATGATTTCATAGGAAAATGCGCTGGCGCGGATACTGAAGAACGCGGCATAATAGGCCAATGGATAAAATATCTTACAGTACGCAATACGCCACGCCATCATTACGTAGGCAGCCGCATGGGCCTTGGGGAACATATATTTGATTTTCTTACAGGACCAGATATACCAGTCCGGCACACCGTGGGCCGTCATCTCCTCCTCCCACTCAGGCTTCAGCCCCTTGCCCTTACGCACGCTCTCCATGATGGTGAAGGACAGGCCCTCCTCCAGGCCCTGGGCAATCAGGTAAACCATGATGTCATCACGCGTACAGATGGCTGTCTGGATGGTGGCCTTTCCTTCCTGGATCAGGGTCTGGGCATTGCCCAGCCATACGTCCGTACCATGGGCAAGCCCGGCAATACGCACCAGGTCCGAAAAGTACTTGGGCTTGGTGTCCAGAAGCATCTGCATGGCAAAATCCGTGCCGAACTCAGGCACCCCAAGGGCGCCCAGGGGACACCCGCCGATGTCATCGGGCAGTATCCCAAGGGCCGAGGTGTCCTGGAACAGGCTCATGACCTCCCGGCTGTCCAAAGGAATATCCTTAACCGGGTCAATGCCGATCAGGTCCTGAAGCATACGTATCATGGTAGGATCATCGTGTCCCAGGATATCCAGCTTCAGCAGGTTATGGTCAATGGAGTGATAGTCAAAGTGTGTGGTCACCGTGGAGGTGGTCATATCATTGGCCGGGTGCTGGACCGGGGTAAAGGAATAAATCTCCTCCCCCAGGGGAAGCACGATAATGCCCCCGGGGTGCTGTCCCGTGGTACGGCGCACGCCCACGCAGCCCTGCACGATCCGGTTAATCTCACAGTTGCGCTTGCGTGTGCCCCGCTCCTCGTAGTACTTCTTCACGTAACCGAAGGCCGTCTTATCCGCCAGGGTGCCAATGGTGCCAGCGCGGAAGGTCTGCCCTTTTCCAAAGATGACCTCGGTGTAATCATGGGCCTTACTCTGGTACTCACCGGAGAAGTTAAGGTCGATATCCGGCTCCTTATCCCCCTTAAACCCAAGGAATGTCTCAAAGGGGATGTCAAATCCGTCCTTCTCAAGAGGGGTCCCGCACACGGGACAGGACTTATCCGGCATATCGCAGCCCGCCATACCGGAGAACTTCCTTACCTCCTCGGAATCAAAATCATAATAACGGCAGTTGGGACAGTGGTAATGGGGGCTTAAGGGATTCACCTCCGTGATACCGGACATGGTCGCCACGAAGGAGGAACCGACCGAACCTCGTGAACCGACCAGGTAACCGTCCTCATTGGACTTCCACACCAGCTTCTGGGCAATGATGTACATAACCGCGAACCCGTTGGTGATGATGGAGTGAAGCTCCCGTTCCAGACGGTCCACAACAATCTTTGGCAGGTTCTCGCCGTACATCTCATGGGCCCTGTCATAGCAGATCTTGGTCAGGGTCTTATCTGAATCCTCAATCACGGGCGGGCACTTGTCCGGGCGCACAGGCGCGATTTTCTCACACATGTCCGCAACCTTCCTGGTATTGGTCACAACCACCTCATGTGCCTTATCCGGTCCCAGATAGGAAAATTCCTTTATCATCTCCTCTGTGGTCCGCAGATACAGGGGCGCCTGGTCATCGGAATCCTTAAAGCCCTGTCCCGCCATGATGATCCTGCGGTACACCTCGTCCTGGGGATCCAGGAAATGCACGTCGCAGGTAGCGCATACCAGCTTATTGAACTGCATGCCAAGTTCCACGATTTTCTTATTGATTTCAATCAGGTCGGCTTCCGATTTCACCGTGCTCTTCTCATCCCGGAGCATGAAGGAGTTGTTGCCAAGAGGCTGTATCTCCAGATAATCGTAGAAATTCACAAGCCTTGCAATCTCCGCGTCCGGCGCGCCGCGCAGCAGCGCCTGGTACAGTTCCCCGGCCTCGCAGGCAGAACCGATGATCAGGCCTTCCCGGTACTTATCCAGGATACTCTTTGGTATCCTGGGCCTTCTGGCATAATACTCCAGGTGGGACCAGCTCACCAGACGGTACAGGTTGACACGGCCGATATCATTCTTGGCAAGGATGATTACGTGGTATGTAGGCAGCTTGCGGATGGTATTCGTATCCATGGTGCTCATTCCGTTGAGGGCTTCCAAATCAGTCACCCCCCGGTCCCTGAGCATCCTGACAAACGCTGCAAATATCTCAGCCGTTGCCCCTGCATCGTCCACCGCCCGGTGATGGTTGGCCAGGGAGATATTCAGCGCCTTTGCCACCGTATCCAGCTTAAAGCGGTTCAGGTTGGGAAGGAGCAGCCTTGCAATGGTCACGGTATCCAATACCGTAGGATTAAAATGCAGACCCTGTTCCTCCGCAAAATGGCTGATGAACCCTACGTCAAAGCTGGCGTTATGGGCCACCAGGACGGCATCCCCCACAAAGTCCAGGAACTGCGGCAGGATCACATCGATTTTGGGGTACGGAAGCACCATGGAATCGTTGATGCCCGTCAGCTTCTCTATGTCAAAGGGGATGGGCACATCCGGATTGACGAAGGAGGAAAAACGGTCTGTTATCTTTCCGTCCACCACCTTCACGGCGCCTATCTCGATAATCCTGTTCTTCTTGGGGCTGAAACCCGTGGTTTCTATATCAAACACCACAAAGGTATCCTCAAAGCCCTGTCCCCCCGGATTCTCCACCAGCTGTTTCGTATCATCCACCAGGTAGCCTTCCACCCCGTATATGATTTTAAACGTGTCCCCCTTATCCAGGGCATGGTTGGCATCCGGGAAGGCCTGGACACATCCGTGGTCCGTCACCGCAATGGCCGGCATGCCCCACTGTTTGGCCCTCTTGATGATGCTCTTGACCTCGGACACGCCATCCATATCGCTCATCTTGGTATGGCAGTGAAGCTCAATCCTCTTATCCAGGCTGTTGTCCATGCGCTTGCTGGTAAAATCATCTGTTTTCTTGATTCCCACAATGGATCCCAGGGTCAGTTCGCCGTCAAACTTGTCAATGGTGGTCACCCCCTTGACCTTGATGAAGATGCCGGGACTGATAACCGCCTTGACCTCGTCAAAAAGCTCGGGACGGATGAACATCTTCACGGTTATGGTATCCGTAAAGTCGCTGACATCAAAGGTCAGGATGAACTTGCCGCTGCGCAGCTCCCTGTTCTCACAGGTAAGCACCTTGCCCCTTAAGGTAACCTCCCCAATCTCCCCGTCAATCTTCTCAATCTCCATGGGTTCGTCCTCAAAGTCACGGCCATAGAGCACATCCGGGTTATTGGAACGTTTGACCGAATACTTCTTATCCTCGCCAAACCCATTATCCCTGTCCTTGCCCCAGCCCTTCCGGCCCTTGTTAAGCTGCGGCTTGTCCTTTTGCCCGCCTGCCTGTTTCAGGCCGGACGCCTGGGCAGCGCCCTTTGATGAGGTCCCGTCAAAGCCTGCTGCATTTCCCTGTCCTGTATCTCCATCGCTTCCCACGTCGCCTGCCGAGGCCTGGGCCATGAGCATGTCCCAGGGCGCGCTTTCAGGCACACCTGCGCCTGGATTCATGAAGCCATTGCCTGCATTTCCCTGTCCTCCGGTTCCCTGGACCAGCTCCTGCCCCTCCAGGCCTTCCGTTGAAAAGGAACCGCCCATGGCAGCCAGTTCCTCCTTGTGGTTCTGCCAGTAGATGGCCTGGGCTTCCCGCTCCATCTTCAGTTCAATCTGCCTTCTGCGGTCATTGCCCTGGGGCGGCACAAAGGTAAATCCCACCTCAACTGGAAGGCCGCAGCGCTCCGTAAACACCTTCTCGATGACGCGCTTTAGCTCCCCTGTCCTGTCCCGGTTCACCATGGTGTCCTCCACGGACAGGACCATCAGGTCTTCCTTGTCAAAGTTAATCTGTGCCTTCCGGAACATGGTGTACTCAATGATGCTGTAGTTCTTAAGTTCCAGCAGCAGGCTCTCCTTATACATGTCCAGCAGCTTTTTAGGGGTATACTGGTCGGACAGCCTGTATTTTTCCTGAATCTTGATGGCCACCTGTTTGTCCGGGAACAGCTGGTCCTTAATCCCCTTTTCCAAATCATATATATTCTGTTTATGTATGAGCCTGGGGCTTTTCAGATAAATGCGGATAGAGCTTCTATCCCTGGTGGTGGTCACCTTTTCCACCTGCACCAGACCTAAAAGCTCTTTTAAGGGTTCCGCAATCTTTAAAGTTGGAAATACTTCCAGAAAACATTTTGCCATATATCCCTGCTTCTTTCTATAACTTAAACCTGTTTTTGCATAGCTTCCAGTTCCGCGCGCAGCACGGCCAGCAGATGTTCCTCCGGCACCTTGCGTATGATTTCGCCTTTTTTTATCAGAAGGCCCTCTCCCACGCCGCCTGCAATCCCGATATCCGCTTCCTTTGCCTCACCCGGGCCATTGACCACACAGCCCATGACAGCCACCTTCACATCCAGGTCATCAAACTCCGATACCATGGTTTCCACCTGGTTTGCAAGCCCAATCAAATCAATGCGGGTCCTTCCGCAGGTCGGACAGGATACCACCTCAATACCGCCTTTCCTCAGACCCAGCGTACGCAGAATCAGCTTTACCGTCTTAACCTCCTCCACCGGGTCGCCGGTCAGGGATACCCTGATGGTGTCCCCAATGCCCTGGTGCAGGATGATTCCCAGTCCCACCGAGGACTTGATATTGCCCGAATAAAGGGTTCCGGCCTCCGTGATACCCACGTGAAGGGGATATCCGGTCCTGGCTGCAATCAGTTCATGGGCTTTGACACACATCATCACATCCGAGGACTTGATGCTGATGACCAGGTTGTCATACCCCATGTCCTCTATTAATTTCACCTTGTCAAGGGCGCTTTCCACAATACCATCCGCTGTCACGCCTCCGTACTTTTCCAGCAGCGGTTTCTCCAGTGAACCGCTGTTCACCCCCACGCGGATGGGGATATCCCGCGCCTTAGCCGCATCCACCACTGCCTTCACCTTATGATGGTCACCGATATTGCCCGGGTTGATGCGGATCTTGTCAGCCCCATGCTCCATGGCCCCGATGGCCAGGCGGTAATCAAAATGGATATCCGCCACCAGCGGTATGTGTATCTCCTTTTTTATGCCGGAAAGGGCAATGGCGGCTTCCATGGTGGGCACCGCCACCCGGATGATGTCGCAGCCCGCCTGTTCCAGACGGTGGATCTGCTCCACCGTCGCCCTTACATCTTCTGTTTTTGTATTGCACATGGACTGGATCAGGATGGGATTCCCGCCGCCAATGACACGGCTTCCAATCCGTATTGTCTTTGTATGGTTCCTGTACATGTTTCTCCCTCCCTTTTGCATCTTGCTGCCGGTCAGAACAGCTTCCTCACATCGTTAAACAGGATAAGCACCATAAGGGCCAGCAACAGCATCATTCCGGCCATATGGACCATGCCTTCCTTTTCCTTGTCAATGGGTTTACCTCTCAGGGCTTCTATGATAAGGAACACAAGGCGCCCGCCATCCAGCGCAGGTATGGGTAGAAGGTTCATCACCCCCAGGTTGGCGCTGAGCAGTACGGTCAGCTGCACCACCATGAGGATAATGGCCATGGCACCTGCAGGCGCCACCGCATCCACCGTCTTGTCAATCTCCACCACGATTCCCACAGGACCGCTGATATCATTGAGGCTTACCATGCCCCGGACCATCATGGACAGGGTGTCAAATACATATTGTATCTGGAACCGCACCTGATACAGTCCCTGTACCAGCAGTTCGCCCGGATTCTGCACAGCCCTCGGCATTGCATCAAATCCCACGCCTATGACGTAGCTGCCGCTGTCCTTAACGTAGATTGGCGTAACCCTGGCGCTGTGGGATTCCTCCTTGCCTGACGGGTCCGTCCTGTGCCAGGTCAGGTCAAGGTCCTTCTGAGGATGGGTAAACAGATACGCCTTGAACTCATCAAAGGAATGGACCTTCCTGCCATTGACGGATGTTATCACATCCCCTGCCTGGAGTCCCGCCAGCTGGGCCGGATACCCCTCGGTCACGCTGAGGAGCTTCGTGGTATTGTAACCCAGCGCGCCTACCAGGACCAGGGACAGGAGAAATGCGAGAATGAAATTAAAAACAGGCCCTGCTGCCACCACGGATATCCTGGCCCACACGGACTTGTTGTTAAATGCATGTTCATCCGAATCATTTTCATCCTCTCCCAGCATCATACAGGAGCCGCCGAAGGGCAGCGCCTTAAACGAATACCTGGTGCCGCCTTTTTCACAGCTCCATATCCTGGGGCCCATCCCCAGTGAAAATTCAATCACACCAATTCCGTTCAGCTTTGCAAATAAAAAATGGCCAAATTCGTGAATCATTATAATGATTCCCAGCATCAGCACCGCTATAATCAGACTCATCCGGCAATAACCTTTCTGTCTTAATCACTGTTTTTACATTCTATGCGTTCCATCTGTCCTTTATAAACCCATATGTCTCCTGTTCCGCTTTAAGGATTCCCTCCACATCCGGATCAGCCTGCACCTTATGGACGGCCATGGCTTCCCCGATTATGTCCACGATGTCCAGATAACCAATCCTGCCATCTAAAAACAGGGAGACCGCCATCTCATTGGCGGCATTGAATACCGTGGGCATGGAGCCGCCCTTCCGTCCGGCCTCATAGGCCAGTTTAAGCCCGCGGAAATTCTCCATGTCCGGGACTGAGAATTCAATCTGCCTGAGTTTTGTAAAATCCAGCCTGCCGCCAGGAAGATGGCGCCGCTGGGGATAATAGAGTGCGTACTGGATGGGAAGCTTCATATCCGGGGTCCCGAGCTGGGCAATCACTGCCCCGTCCTCAAACTCCACCATGGAATGGATGACGCTGGTGGGCTGTACCACCACCTGCACCTGGTCAAGGTCCACATCAAAGAGCCAGCGGGCCTCCATGACCTCCAGCCCCTTATTCACCATGGTTGAGGAATCAATGGTAATCTTATGGCCCATGGACCAGTTGGGGTGCTTTAAGGCATCCTCCACCTTAACTCCAGCCATCTGCTCCCTGGTCCATCCCCGGAACGGGCCGCCGGAAGCAGTCAGAAGGATCTTATGGACAGGATTGCCCGCCGCCCCCTGAAGGCATTGGAAAATGGCGGAATGCTCAGAATCCACCGGAAGTATCCTGACACCGGCCTTCTCTGCCAGGGGCATGATGATATGGCCCGCTGTCACCAGTGTTTCCTTGTTGGCCAGGGCAATGTCCTTGCCTGCTTCCATGGCCGCGATGGTCGGACGGATGCCAATCATGCCCACCACTGCAGTGACCACCATCTCAGCAGAGTCCTCCACCGCTGCCTCAATCAGGCCTTCCATCCCGCTTACCACCTTCACATCCAGATCCGCCACCAGGGTCCTGAGAAGTGATGCCTTTTCCTCTTCCCACAGACAGGCCAGCCTTGGCCTGAACTCCCGTATCTGCTGTTCCATCAGACGTACATTACTGCCCGCTGCCAGGGCTGTGACGCGCAGGTCCTGATTGTATCTCACAATATCCAATGTCTGGGTGCCGATGGAACCAGTGGAACCCAGGATTGCAATGTTCTTCATCATAACTTATATTCTCCCTATCCTGAAGAAATACTCTTCTTATTCATTTATTTTAAGAATGTAAGGGCAAAATAAATGGCAGGCGCAGTGAATATCATGCTGTCAAACCGGTCCAGGATACCTCCGTGCCCCGGAATCAGCCGTCCATAATCCTTGATTCCATGGTTCCTCTTAATGGCGGACGCAGCCAGGTCCCCAATCTGGGATATGACGGCCGCAATGGCGCATGCAACGGCACAGACAAGCTGGGGGTTATCCACCCCGGACATGTTCCTGCCGAAAAAAGCCGCATAGATGAACCCAAGAAGCGCGGCGCCCGCTGCTCCCCCCACGGCCCCCTCAATGGATTTCTTCGGACTCAGGACAGGGGCCAGCTTATGGCGGCCCAGCAGCATGCCGCTGCAGTAGGCGCATGTGTCACATCCCCATGAGCTTAAGAAAATCAGCCAGACCAGATAGGCCCCGTCATTCATGACCCTTGTCTGGTAGAGGAAGGACAGCATCACAGGCACATAACACACGCCGAAAAAGGCGGCTGTCACTTCTTCTGTCTTATACTTTGGAAATGTAAACACGTAAAGCGCCATCATCACCATCAGTGATGCAATGATCATTAATGTGATGTACTTCTGTCCCTCAAACCACAGGATCCCGTAATAGGAACACGCCGTGGCGTACCCCACGGCCGCCAGGGATTTCCGCTCAATGCCAAGCACCCGGTATAGTTCAAACAGGCCTATGGCGGAAATCAATGCTGTGACGCCGAACAGAAGGGCGCCGCCCTGTCCGACAACCACAACGGACAGAAGCACCAGTATGATTCCGCTTATCAATCGGGTCGTAAACATGGCCCTCTCCTTTCCCACATCCCAACACATCTTTGCTCAGGACCTTCCGCTAATACATACGGAAAATCAGCGCCTGCGCAAACATGGACTGGTTATTTTACCGTACCGAACCGCCGGTCTCTTTTATTATACTGCACGATGGCTTTTTCTAATTCCTCCTGATTGAAATCAGGCCACAGGCAGTCGGTAACAACAATCTCCGTATAGGCCAGCTGCCACAGCAGGTAATTGGAAAGCCTGAGTTCCCCGCTGGTCCGGATTAAAAGATCCGGGTCCGGCATACCGGCCGTGTCCAGATAAGATGAAAAGAGGGACTCGTCAATCTGGTCCGTATCCACTTTCCCATCCGCACAGTCCTTTGCCAGCCTGGCCGCCGCCCTGCGTATCTCGTCGCGCCCGCCGTAGTTAACCGCAATCACAAAGGTCAGTCCCGTATTATCCTTTGTCTGGCTTTCCAGACGGTTGATACCCTCTATGATGTCCGCCGCAAACCTGCTCCTGTCGCCAATCATCCTGACACGCACATTATTGGCAGATGCAATCTTCAGAAGACGCACCATATAATACCGGAAAAGCTGCATCAATGCCCCCACCTCTTCGGCGGAACGCTTCCAGTTCTCTGTGGAAAAACCATATACGGTCAAATAGCGGATTCCCATCCTCGCAGCTATCTCCACCGTCTTCTCCACCGTGACGCAGCCTTCCTTGTGGCCCATGGTCCGGGGAAGCCCCCGCCTTTTCGCCCATCTTCCATTGCCGTCCAGTATGAGGGCCACATGCCCCGGTATCACCATATTTTCATCTAATGCCATACTTATCCGCCTTTCCTGTGTACTTTCCCGGCAGGTCCTTCCCTACTTCCCAACCGTTCCTGCCATACTTCCCGACAGGTCCTTCTGTACTCCTCAACCGTTCCTGCCGCACTTCCCGGCAAGTCCTGCCACATTTTCATGAAACATCCTGCCATTCATGTGAAGCTGCCGCCAACCAGCTGTGCCGCGGCCCATTACATAGAACAGGAGGCAGGAGTCCCTCCTGCCCCCTGTATTCACTTATATGGATTAAACTGTCATGATTTCCTTTGTCTTCTCTTCAACAGCCTTGTCTACTTTCTCCACCATCTTATCAGTCAGCTTCTGCATCTTCTCAGTTGCCTCCTTCAGGTCGTCCTCCGACATATCCCCTGCCTTCTCTGCTTTCTTAAAAGCTTCATTGGCATCACGGCGGATATTGCGCAGCGCTACCTTGGCGCCCTCACCCTTTTTCTTTACGTCCTTGGAAACTTCTTTTCTGCGGTCCTCTGTCATCTCAGGGAATACAAGTCGGATGCAGTTACCGTCATTGGTTGGGTTGATTCCAAGTTCAGAGGTCAGGATAGCCTTCTCAATGGGTTTTAAGAGGCTCTTCTCCCATGGCTGGATTACAATCATGCGGGCCTCAGGAACAGAGACATTGCCCACCTGCTGGAGAGGGGTCGGCGTCCCGTAATAGTCCACCTTAAGCTTATCCAACACATGGGGATTGGCACGTCCTGCCCGGATGGTTCCGAAGTCAGATAACAGCACATCCAGCGTCTTATTCATCTTGTCCTCATAAATTTTCAGTTCTTCCATAAGTTCCTCCTGTTAATGCAGTCTTGCCTGCTGCTTAATATTGTTCCTTCCCACTTTCAAATACGCCCTAAGCCGTCACAATGGTGCCGTTGATACGCCCCTGCATTGCATTGGCAATTCCATCCTGCTCATTGAGACTGAATACCGCCATCGGCATCCTGTGCTCCATACACATGATGGATGCAGTAAGGTCCACCACGGCCAGCTGCCTGTCAATCACTTCCTGTATGGAGATGGTATCGTACTTCTTAGCCTGAGGATTAATCTTCGGGTCACTGTCATATACCCCGTCAATGGCCTTGGCCAGAAGGATACAATCCGCGTCCATCTCAATGGCCCTCAGGGCAATTCCGGTATCCGTTGAAAAATACGGATGGCCTGTCCCGCCTGCAAAGAACACCACCATGCCCTTCTCAAAGTACTTATTGGCCCTGTCCTTGGAAAACAGTTTAGTCATGGAGCCGCACTCAAAGGGGGTCAGTATCTGTGTCATCATCCCTGCGCCCCGGAATATTTCCGACACATAGATGCAGTTCATTACCGTGGCCAGCATTCCAATCTGATCTGCCTTTGTCCGGTCAATGGCCTCGCTGGTACGTCCCCTCCAGAAATTACCTCCGCCAATCACAATACCTACCTGTATACCTGCGTCTACAGAGAGCTTTACCTGCCTGGCCACTTCCTTAACCGTCTCTTCATCAAAACCGGTTTTTTTAGGTCCTGCCAGGGCCTCTCCGCTTAATTTTAAAAACACGCGATTCATCTTCATAAAGCCTTTTCTCCTTGTTGCAATATCTGTCGCTATTATAACATAGTTAGGTCAATTTGCAAAGAAAAAGAAATTATTTCTGTTTTTTTCCTTTTCGTCTCACATTTCATAAATAAAAATTGAGATTTTCTGGCTTTTATATTATAATGGAGGAAATGCAATTGCAGGCAGTCTGCTGTCTGTGAATTAAAAAGGAGGAAACAATCATGGGTTTGTTTCAGCACAAAAAAGATAAAACCACGGCAGAACTGCCGCCCACACCACCTGCATTCACTCCTGCGGAGCCAGCTGGGGAAGGAAGGGCCCTCTGTCTGCAAAGGCTGGAGGAAGTCTTGGGAGCCCCCTCTTCCAAGGGCGTTGTCCTGAAACTTTATTTGGAAAACTTTAAAAGCCTGAACAAGACCTTCGGTTATGACTACTGTGAAGAACTTCTTTCACAGATAAAGGGATACCTGGGTGAGATGGCCGAGGGTAACATATACCGCTACATAGGCGTTGAGTTCATCATCATCCTGGAACAATACAGCGAAGGCCAGGCTTCTGATTTGGCGGATGAGATACTGGAACGTTTTGAGAATGTATGGAAGATACGCGGCGTGGACTGCCTGTGCTCTGCACAGATAGGTCTCTGTTCCTATCCGGGCCATGCGGCTAACGTGGACGAGCTTCTTAAGCGGCTGGACCTTGCCGTTGCTTCTGCCGCCGAATGCGGCCCCAACCAGATGTCCGTGTATGACAGCAACATGCATACGCAGTTTGTGCGCCGCCAGTCCATTGCCATGTATCTGCAGACCGCACTGGAGAAGCACGAACTGGAAGTCCGCTACCGTCCCACCTACTGTCTGAAGGAAGGCCGGTTCACAAGGGCTGATTCCTACATGCGGATATTCATCCAGGGAATCGGTCTTGTGGGCGCTGCTGAATTCCTGCCGATTGCAGAAGACTCAGGACAGATCCGTGCCATTGGATACTATGCCCTGGACCACGCGGGAAAGAGCATTGCAGAACTGCTGGCCTCGGGCAGTGAATTTGATTCCATCTGCATCCCGGTCTCCCCTATCCTTCTGGTACAGGAGGATTTCATAGACCAGGTAAAGCGGGTAATCGAGACCTACCGGATTCCGGAAGGCAAGCTGGCGCTGGAGGTGGATGACACCGCCCTGTCCAGTGTATACCTGAATGTGAACATCACCATGCAGGAGCTGTACGATATGGGCGTGGAACTGGTCATGAACAACTTCGGTTCAGGCTGCGCACCTGTGACCAGTATCCTGGACCTTCCGGTCAACACAGTCAAGCTGGAGCGCATGTTCGTATGGCAGCTGGAAACCAATCCAAAGTCCGCGTCCATTGCAGGCGGCTTGATTCAGATTGCAAAGGAGCTGGGCATACATATCATTGCCGAGGGCGTGGAGACAGAGAACCAGCTGAATGCGCTCAACAGCTACGAATGTGAATACCAGCAGGGCTTCTACTACGCTCCTACCATGGAATTCGATGTACTTAAAAAGGTACTTGGAACCACACTGGATGAGTCACGGGTAACGATTGAGGAAGAAAAGCTGAAGATGAAGAGATAAGCAGGATTGACGGTTGATATGTAAAATGAATATATGATTATATAATGCAGGCTGCCCGGTAAATGAGTACCGGACAGCCTGTGTCTGTGTCTGAATCTGCAGTTCTGGATCTGTGTCTTCGGCCCTGCATCTGTGTCTTCGGAAATGCATCTATGTCTTCGGGGATGCATCTATGTCTTCGGCCCTGCATCTATGTCTTCGGCCCTGCATCTATGTCTTCGGCCCTGCACCTGTGTCTTCGGTTTTGTATCTGTATCTTCGGTTTTGCACCTGTGTCTTCGGTTTTGTATCTGTGTCTTCGGTTTTGTATCAGCTTCATCAATTCCCATCTTCCGTATCCGTCACGACATGTACATGCCGGTACGGGATGGAAATGCCTTTTGCATCAAAATTCTTCTTAATCAGCCTCCTGATATCGCTGCAGGCCGCGAAATTATCGTCAAGATTCCTGGTCCATACCGTGGCCTTCAGGATGATTCCATCATCTCCCAGCTCCTTGACAGCCACGTTCACCTTATTCCCTTCGGTCTGGTCCGTCCGGATATCCGTCACCAGGGGATGGGATGCAATGGTATCACGCATGACTTCCATGGCTAGTTCCAGGTTACTTTCATAGCTGACCGCTATTTCCATATAATTACCGATATAATCATTGTTATAATTACTGTTTTCTATGATTGCCTTGTTAATCACACTGTTGGGTATGATCATCCGGCTGTTGTGATATGTGCGGATGACCGTATGGCGCACCGTCATGTCCTCCACAATCCCCGATATCCCCAGGCTGCTGATATTGACCTTCTCCCCCAGGTTAAAGGGCCTGGACCAGCTGAGCATGATGCCGCTGATCACATCGGCCAATACCTGCTGGGCCGCAAAACCCACGATGGCGACCAGGAGGGAAGAACTGGTCAGCAGGGTTGCGCTCAGCGCCTTTGTGGTGGTAAACAGGCCGCTGATACAGATACATGCCACAATGGACAATAAGACCTTTGACATGCTTCTTAAGAATTTGATGTGGATCTGTTCCTTGCGTTTCAGGATAATCCCGAATATTTTGTTAATAGCAAACATGCCGGCGCTCCAAAGTCCGCCGATGACTGCTATCTTAATGAGAAGTATTTCCATTCAGACATCCTTTCCTTTTATGACTGCCGCCTATCAGTCTATCATAAAGACCGGGAATTGACAATCCTGGCTTTCTTTAAGCCGGCATCCATATTCTTCCATCCCTCACCGTCTCAATCCAATTTTTCCCATTAATCCCCGTGCTAAACCACAAAGCTTTCCACCCCTTTTATCAGGATGGGGAATTACAACCATCTGCCCTGTCTTAACCTCTTCCCCGCAGAGCAGTTTATATTCATCCAGCCAGCCATCATGCCATAAATGGAACATCTGTCCGCCAAATCTGTCATAAAGCGCGCCCCTCCGCTGTTCCCTGGAAGCATAATACTTAAAATGCAGTCCGGCCCCATGCTCCAGAAAAGCGGCCAGTCCCCTGTCCGCCGTATGGCTTATGAGCATTTCCTCTTTGGTAAAATAGGTGAACAGCTCCATTCCCCGGATGTCAGTGAGAACCCATACCACATCATTGCCGGATACATTCGGTAAAAAATGTCCGCTCAGCATGACCGACATAAATCCTCCCCAGTCCAGCGTCCCGTCCAACATGAAATCCCGGCTGTTGTCAAAGCAGTCATCCCCCATGCATACGCTGTCGCGTGTCACATGAACCGATACCATAGATACCATACCAGCCATCACCCCCATACACATCTAATCAATCCCATCACCGATATCCATACAGTACACGCCGGTATCCCCGGCCGTGTCCAGCCACTCCATACATGCTTCATGCCATCCCCTGAATGCTTCCTCATACTGTCCGGCAAGTTCCTGGTAGAGTCCCATCTCAGGCCAGTCCCCTCCTGCCCAGAAGGCCTCTGAATCCAGCCAGCGCCCATATAATTCCTGCATCCGTATCTGCGCCGCTTCTGCCTTTTCCCCTGCCGCGGCAAGACATTCCAGGGCCAGGTTCATTTTCCAGTCCGCATAAGCTGACTCAGTGGAAATTTCCCGGAGACGGTGGCGCTCTGCCTTTGGCACCGCACGCATACCGGCAATCAGGGCCTGCTCCTCGGCCTTAATCTGGGCCCCGATGGAGGCTCCCTCCTCCTGCTTCTTCTTCCGTTCCAGATAATGTTCGTATCCAAACGGATAATACATCACGGCCTGGTTTTCAAATATCAGCACGGCATCCGCTATCTGCCGTATGAAGTACCGGTCATGGGACACAAAAAGTATGGTTCCTTTATAAGCACGGAATGCGGATTCCAGGTTCTCCTTTGCCCGTATATCCATGTGGTTGGTAGGCTCGTCCAGGACCAGGAAATTCGGGCGGCTTTGCAGCAGTTCAGCCAGGACCAGCCTTGCCTTTTCCCCGCCGGACAGGGAAGACACCTTCTTCTCCGCCTCCCGGCCTCCGAACAGATAGGCGCCCAGGATGCTCCTGGCGTCCTTCTGCGTAAGGGAAGGAAATACACCTGTAAAATGTTCAAATACGGTTTTCTCTGACTGAAGTCCCGCGCTGTGCTGGTCAAAATATCCGATAGTGGTATGGTTCCCCAGTGAGAATTCCCCATCCACAGGCGGAAGGAAGCCTGCCACGGTCTTTAAGAACGTTGTCTTCCCTGCCCCGTTGGAACCAAGAATTGCTATTTTCTGCCCCTTGCGTATGCGCATTGTGATTTCCAGCAACGCCTTGTCATAACCGACCTTCAGATGTTCAGAAGTGAACACCCACTTGCTCCCTGGAACCTCCGGTATTATCTCTCCAGTGAAGATATGGCTGTCATCCTCCTGGGGCCTGTCCACCCGCTCCATACGCTCCATGGCCTTGCGCTTTGCCCGTGCAAAGGATGCCTTATTGGGCTTATGTTTAAAACGCTCCACCAGGCCGCCCAGACGCTCCAGTTCCTCCTGCTGCCGCTCATAAGCCTTTTTCTGGATTTGTATCTTCTTAAGCTTCTCTTCCCTGTAATGCGTGTAATTTCCCGGATACCTTGTAAGCCTGCCCTCCGACAGTTCATAGACCACATCCGCCGTGCGGTCCAGAAAAAAGCGGTCGTGGGAAACCATCACAACCGCCCTGCCGTACTGTCCCATATAACCCTCCAGCCATTCACAGGTCTCCGTGTCCAGATGGTTGGTAGGTTCATCCAGCAGAAGGATATCCGGTTTTTCAAGCAGGAGGCGGATTAAGGCAATCTTGGTCTGTTCCCCTCCTGAAAACCGGGATATGGGCTTTTTCTTGTCCTCTTTTGCAAATCCAAGGCCGGTAAACAGCCTGTCATATTCCCGTTCATACTCAAACCGCTCCCGGTCAAAGCTGTCCCTAAAGGGGCAGGACCACAAAAGCAGTTCCTCCACGGTCCGGTGTTCATCCGCAAACGCCTGCTGGGACAGCATTCCGGTCATCACCTTCCTGGAACACAAAATCCCCGGCCCCATCCTTTTATCATCACGGTCCAGAGGGATTGCCCCTGCAATCACATTCAATAAGGTAGTCTTACCCGCCCCATTTTTCCCAACCACTGCAATCTTCTCTGTTCCGTGTATCTCAAAATCAATGTGGGACAGGATGACCTTTCCCCCTGCCGACACAGTTCCGTCCTTTATCTGGTATAACATATCGTTATCCTGCTCTTTCTTATACGCCGTCTGCCGGCATGATGCTTTCAATAAAATGCATGACCTTTTCTTCAGACTCCGGTCTGTCAGGATAGGAAAATGTCATATCCATAACCATATCATCCACTTTTCTTTTAAATTGGATATGACCATAACCCCAGCCGTAAAACCTGGTTGCGCTGAATCCATGTCCTCCTACCGTCAGTTCCATCTCCACAAACGGTTCCGGGTAATTGTACCGGTGTATCAAATCATAATTGTGTTTCCTCATCTGACTGGCTGCCGGTATCCCGGGTTCACTATCCTTATAATACCAGATGAACATGGAAAAACTGCCCTGCTCATCCGTTGTAAGCATATTGAGGTCATAATGCTCCGGGTCCGCCTCCGTGGCCTCCATGTATGCCACCGTATCCTTCATATCACTGCCCTGAGGGATGACAATGCGGTAATCCGACCATTCATTGGAAAGGACGCTGCCATTTAAGGATGCCATGCCAAATGGCCTGCCTGTCCCATCCCGCTGGATTGTCCGGGTCTGCAGGACGCCATCCTCAACCCATGCCCCGGAGGAATCCACTGTATATCCATCGGGTGTAACCGTGTTCTGGTACATGCTGCCCTGTGCATCAAAACAATAGCATTCAGCCGTCCCATCCAGATTCCCGTCAATCCAGTACCAGTTGTCCTTTAACAAATCCCCGTCATGATACCTGTAACTCCAGATTCCCAGATTATCCTGCTCCCACTGCCCTGCCAGGGAAACCATCCCTGTCAAAAGAAGCATGATACATACAAGCAATGACATGATAACATTTTTAATTGCATTCCTCAAAACAATACACCTCCCTTTAAGGGGAATTATACCATAAATGATTATATTTCCACATCATATTTCATTTACAAACTTCTTACAATCTGTTCATATTTCATCTATAATCTGCTCATATTTGATGGATATACTAGAAAACATAAAGAACATTGCTTTATATGACATTGCTTATAAGACTTTTTTTCATAATACAGCCGGAGGGAGTAATCCCTGCCGGCTCCTCCCTTTTTATGGAGGCTTTCAAGTACATGGTATCCGCTAACCTGCCGGACTGCCTTTCCGCCGGACTTCTGTTCCGCCAGACCGCTTTTCCGCCAGACCGCTAAGCCTCATCAAAACAGATATTGCCTTTCATACATTGGCGTGGTAAAATAATCCCATCACACCAGTTCCGGGAGGAGTGCGGTTCTGCCCGTATCGCAGGTGTCCGGTCTCACACTGAAAATCCCGGGAACACGCTGCGGCTGGTGTGTTTTTTGTCCGCGCAGGCTGCTCAAAAAGTGTCTTTAATATGTTTTTCTATGAACCCATCCAAATCCCTGACAGGAATCCCCAATGCCTCAGATAGTTGACCATACAGCAGTTCCCTGGCCCTGCCCGCCGATTCCATTTCCGCTTCATCCGGATATCGCCTTGCCGCCCTGTCGTTCTGCCGGATGTAGTTGGTTTTTATCACTTTAATCCATTCTACCGGGTCATTGGATGCCAAGGCACCCTGATACAGTTCCAGACGCAGTTTGTCATTTGCCACCATGATTGTCCTTATATATGGCATCCTCTCCACTAATTCCAATGCTTCTTCCCTGGTCATATCCTACCTCCATTATCCATTGCTTCAACTGACAGATACAAAAAACGGGCAGCCTGACAACTGGACTTACGCTGTCAGGCTACTCGCTGTGTTTATATTATAGTGGAGATTTCTGGATTTTTCCAGTCTTTTCTCAATTCAGCCATGCATTCCATAGTGCTTTACAGCAGGATCTGAAAATTTTCATATAATGGACAAGCTATGGTTGCATTGATAACTCCAAGCACTTCCATTCCTCATTCATCACACAGTATGTTTCCACATGATTGGAAATCATATCCTGGAAGCCTACCGCTTTGTAACAATGATAGGCTGACGGATTATTCTCGAACACCCCCAGCGAAACCCTTCTGGCACCATATATCTGAAATGCAAACTTTAATCCCTGCCGTATCATTGCCTTTCCGTATCCCTTGCCGCGCTTTTGCGGGTCTACAATCACAAACCCAAACCGCAGTTCATTTACTGATTTACCGGGATTCCGCAAAGTAAAAAAGCCGACTATACCAGACTCATCAAATGCTGTAAAGGGTATCAATGATTTAACAAAATCAAATTCCTTCCTCGTAATAGGATAAGTTCCAAGCACCCCGGCTGTCCATTTATAAAAATCCTCTTCATTATTGCACCAGGATAGGATTATATCAGCGTCTTCATCTTTATAAGGTCTTAATCGAACCATATGCACTCCTCCCAATTCCGCTTCTTTATAACCACTTTCCTTGACGCTGCAAAAACTTCTCTTTCTCTTCGCATTTTTCATTCTTAACCTGTCATGTACAGACAGTTTATCCCTATGCCAATCATAAAGCGGTATAAAACAAGCCAATCACACAAGCCTCTCCTGTCTCAACCCTAATTAAGCAAAGTATAACAAATACGCCATTAAAAGTGAAGCATTTCATTTTTTGCAGGCTGGAAGCCAAGGTAAATGCCATGGTTTGACATTTTCCACATCTTTGTCATCCCGCTTGTCCATATCAGCAGAGACCATGGGCAGCCTGATTATCCATACTCCCCCACCCTGTAACAGAAGGATAAAAAGAACATAGAAAGATAGAACGAAAATGTGGATGGCAACATGGACGGTTTTTCCGCATTATGGTAAAATAGAAACGGAATGCCCATGGAAGAACCGGAAGGCTTACCGTGACAAGATAGATGAATTAGATAAAATGGCGCGGATCAGAGACATCCATCTGTTCCGTCCATATTATCCAATAGGAATTGCAGATAGTTGGGACCGTTCAAATCCATTGGCAATCCGATTGCTGGAATTATCCGGGCTATATCGGAACCTGTAATCGTATCAAGGCATCTTATAGCTTATACGGATATTGAACAGGACATAAAATCAATATTTACGTATAACCATATTCTTTATCTTAAAGGAGGAATTCATATATGCAGGATTTTTTTGAAGCCCTGGGGAGTGAAGGAAAAAATACAGCGCTGCCCGAAGCGTTTGATTATTTTGGAAAACTGATTGGCAGTTGGCAGATTGACTATGTTGAGAGTAACAGTTCCCGCACAATCAGAGGCGAATGGCATTTTTCATGGGTTCTTGAAGGAATGGCCATACAGGACGTCATCATCCTGCCTGATTATGAATACGGAACATCACTGCGGATCTTCAATCCTGAGACACAGGCATGGGATGTCGCTTATGGTTATACGGGGAAGATAATACGGCTTGAAGCAAGAAAACAGGGAGAAATGATAGTCCTTACATATATCAGTGACCAAAATAGAAAGTGGGTTTTTGTCAAGATTGATGAGGATAAATTCCATTGGCAGAATGTTACTGTCAAAGATGATGGAGAATGGCATATAAATGCAGATATATACGCCGAACGTATCAAATAAGCATGCCTGAGCATGGGTAATCCTCATGCGGCCAACAATATTACCATCCCACTCATTTTTACTTTCTGTTATATCATTTCCGCAAAAATAAAAGGCCCTTCCTCCCCTTAACCATATGCCGGATATCATATATGGAATCCTCATGGCTGATTCCCATATCCTCCACAATGGCAAAGGGGCAGGTATGCGGGCATCCGCCTCCAGCTAATTTTGTAAGGCTGGCTGCCCCGTCATTGCCTTCCAGGCCTGTCTGTATGGCCTTGACAGGTAAAACTGCCATATACACCGGGAAAGTCCCAGAAGCTCCCCAATCTTATCTTCTTTAAATCCAGCTGATTCCCCTTCTTCCAACACATCTGATTCCGGTATGATGATTTCATAGGTAAACGCCCCATCCTCCGGGTAATTGTTCATCCAGAAGCCCCGCACCTCAGAATAACCGCCGAACCCATATATCACCTGTTTATAATCATGTGAATGATGTTCCGTGAACCCAAGGTTAAAATCGCCTTCCAGCTTCCTTTGGTTCCATTCAATGTTTTCCTCCAGGGTATCATTTTCAAAACCCCAGTAACCTGATTGGAAGGCCATGCCGGCCTTACAGTATCCGCCGCTGCAATTTTATCCATGCTGCTGGCTGTGATGAGAAACCGGGCTGCGGTGTAAAGAAAGCTTGATTTCGCGGAGGACGGTTTACTGGCGGAAATGCGTTCTTCTCCCCTTTGGGATGGCGGACAGGGGGAATGGGTGTTTTATGACACCGTCTATCAGGTGTATAATGACATTCTGCTCCATACTTAATCCCATCTATTCTTTTAGTTTTTTCCGTATAAAGAGCGCCGTTAAAAGGTCTAACCCAATAACTACAGAGAAAATCATGCCGAAAATTGTCCCCGATAATCCTAGTTTCTGTGTTTTCCTCAAATGAAGGATTAACGGTATTGCATAAAATGCACCTGATAGATTTAGGGCGGGCAGGGAAAGTAAGATTGAAAGAAATATATGCTCATTCCTGCTTGGCCCCAATAAAAAGAATATTCCCAGAATCATCCCCCAGAATAATGCAGGATAAAGCAGAAGGGACATGAAACGGATTCTGTAAAATGCGGATTGTAAATCCGCAATTCTTTTTTTGAGGGACAGGGAGACAGCATTCCCAAGATTTACAAGCACTGCCATCACAAGCATACTATAAAGCAGGAAAGGTATGTCCTCAAGAATCAGATCCATCAAATCATCATATAAAGCTATCTGGAAAAATGCCTCAATCCAAGCAAGAGGCAACATTATCAGGGTAAAAGGCGGGATAAAGAGAACCAAAAAAAGCATTGGACAGATGATGACCAAATCAGGAAATAACAGGTTCCATTTTTCTGTGTTAGTATTCATCATCATTTCCCTCTTCACACATGCAGGACACCTCTCCGTATTTAAATATGGCTTTTATGGAATCCTCATCTTATATACTGTAGTCAAAATAGTTTAGAAAAATCCATTCAAACAAAGTATAACAAAGAAGGGTTTAAAAGTGAAGCATTACCTTTGCCATATATGCAGCTTATCCTTCCTCCCCTCTCCCATTGACAAATCTCCTTTCCTGCAGAAGGTAAAAAGCGCGGGCGGCATAGACGGATTTACCGTATTATGGTAAAATATTTATGATAGAAACAGCTTCGTGACAAAGTATCTGGCCCTTTGGGGCTATCTTCTTAAACTTGAATAAGTGGATCAGTTGATTCAGATATGCGAAAGGAGGCCCCCTTGGATACACATAATACATTGGAACAAAGAAAATGTCTATACCGGTTAAGGGGGATTCATGCTATATCAGCTCATATTGACAGACCTGGAATTATCTTATGACAATTTCTCAGAAGATTTTCATATCGGTTTATTCGAAACTGAAAGACAGGCTGAGGATACGGCCCTGTATTATCTTAAAAACATAAAAGGCTTTTGCGATTTTCCCTGTACATACCGCATTGTAAAAAAGGAGGTGGTTGGCGGCTTCAACAATCGTAACCCTGATTTTATATGGATGGTGCAAGGATGGAACCTGAATGAAAATCTCGATGAAATAGATATAATAGAAAGTCCATGTTTTCTGACAGAAGAGCAGGCTGGTTCTGAACTCCAGGTTTTAAAGGGAAAATATCAACGGGCGGAATGGTCTATAGACAAATACAGAATAGGCGCATTGGAATGGTGTGACGGTTTTGTCAGGATGGCTGGTGGTGTGCCCGCCAATTAGGTTTTAGTTTATAGGGATATTAAAGGATATGCCCTGGGGATGCCATGCCACCAGAGAACATCCTAAAGACGATTGGATTATCAGGAAACGGTAATTCCCTGTTTACGGAAATATTGGACAGGGAGCAGCATAGACAATTTAACTCAGAAGGAGGATCTGAATATGACTACATACAATGTAAAGACTATGATTCAATGTGATATTCATAAAGTCTGGGAAACCGTATCGGCAGTAGGGCGTTATCATGAATGGCGGAGTGATGTAAGCAAAACAGAATTGACAGATGGGAAACAGTTTATAGAATATACCCAAAATGGCTATTCAACTATGTTTACAATTACCAAGGCTGAACCGCCCAGACGTTGGGAGCTTGATGTGGAAAACAGCCATGCAAAGGGACACTGGAGTATCGAATTTACGTCCAAAGGCAGTGAAACACAAATCGACTTTACAGCGTCCGTGGAAGCGAAACAGCTTTCTACGAGACCGGTTGGTAAAAGTGTATTTGAACAAACGTATTTGAAAAAGGCGCAGACACAATTTGTAACGGATTTAAAGAAGGCTCTTGCTTAACAACTTCCAGGAGCCATATTGATTTGCCATAAAAGGAAATTTGATTCCAGCTTAATTTTCAAGTATTGAATCGAGCGTGACATCGGGATTTCAAGGAGGATAACAACATGAGCATTACTGTAAACATATATTATACAGGTGTAAATGGAAATGCGCATAAATTTGCTGAAGAAATGCGGACAAGCGGAACCGTTTCTAAAATCCGCAGGGAAGATGGAAACCTACGATATGAATATTTCTTCCCCATGGATGACGCAGAGACGGTGTTGTTAATTGATTCCTGGGAAAACCAACAGGCACTCGACAGGCACCACGCCTCTCCCATGATGGAAACAATCACCGGACTTAGAATGAAATACGATTTGCATATGAAGGTTGAACGATATTTATCAGACACGGACAAGATACCTGAAACAGACAGGAAATTCATAAAAGAATAGCACCAACACGCCCTACGGCGGAATTAACAGTAAAAAAACAGTCCTGTTTAATTGAATATGCATGGGAGTGTCGGAAAAAGTAATGTAGTATTCTGCATTGGGATAATCCGCATAGTCTGTCCCGGCACGACCAGCTGCCATGACCAGCTGCCACGGCCGGCTGCCACAGTCAGGACCATCACATTGTCACGGGGATGGATTTTATGGATTACGGTGCCAACCAGCTTTACCTTGTTGATGGTCTCTTCTTCTGCTTGTTTTGCTACAATAACATCCTGATGATTCATCATGATAGGGTAACCGGAATTGTAAGTGCTCCTTATCCCAATGGAGTATTCATTAGATAGCGTTTAACACCTTATTTATTTGATAAACCTATTTAACCTATACCTTATTTACAAAATCCAAATTATATTGCATAGCACCGTGGTTTCTAAATATCGTTGCACTTGTAATACGGATTGCCAAAATAACGCAGTTTTCATCCTGTTCATTATTTGCATCGTCATACCAGTCTGCAAATACTTCACGAAGTTTTGTTCTTAGCGCAGCGTTTTTGGGGTCTAAAACCCAGCCCAGGTTTTCTCCAATGCCATGTCCGTATATCCCCTCAAAGTTAACTGAAAAAGCAACTTCTTTATTTTGGGCTATCTGCTGTATTTTATTTGATTTTGCTGACGTTGTAACATAAAACACGCCATCTTCATAATAAGCGCTCACATCACGGACACTAGGACGAGGAAAACCATCAGCACCCGGTTCCGTAGCAATAGTTGAGAGCGCGATGACATTATCTTTCTTGTTGCCACAACTTTCTTCGATTAATTTCATTCCTTCTTCATACCTGTTCATTGTCCATTCCTCCATCAATTCCGATTTTGCAGACTGATAAATAAAATTAATGCTTATTACTGCCTATCCAATAGCATCCGGCTGCCAATACAGAAGCCAATAACTCCGTTGCACGGGCATTGATATCATAAACCCCGGAACCCATAAGATAGGGCGAACCCCAGAATACAATAGCAAAAAGCATGAGTGCAATAACAATCCGCTTAATTTCTTCCTTCGTCGCAAAACACCTCCATTCAATTCCAATTAAACAAAGTATAGCAAAGAAGCCTTTGAAAGTGAAGTAAAACCCTCCAGGTAAGCGATAAGTCTGGTATCAGCCGTGGCTTTTTGTATCTTCTAATCTTGACTATGATTTCCAGCGTTTATATACTTATCCATATATGAAAAAATGGAGGGGTTAAATGTATCGCAAAAAGAAAAGAATTGACCAGCTTTTAGACGAATACAATCAGGAGCAGGAATGGGGGTCCTGCCTTGATTGTGGCGATGATGCATTCTGCGTATACGATGAATATGACAAAGGCTATTCATTTAGCTGTCACAATGAAGACTGTCCGCACCATTGGCCCCCAAAAATTGCAAAGAACAAAGAGGATGTACCTGATTGGTTTGCATGGCCGTTACCATAAATATAGTATAAGACAGAATGCCCCGGCATCAGCCAGGGCTTCCATGAAAATCAGAATGTAATAATCTTCGCCTCGCCGCTCACGGCAGATGCCTTTGCCGCCCGTTCCAGGCTTTCATTGGCGCTGGCGGCAGTTTCCTGGACGAAATATCCGCATTATGGTAGAATGAAATTAATATAAGAATCGGAATTTGACAGGGAGAACGTATATGAGAGAGATTTTAAATTATCCACCTATTGAGAAGACGGAACTTGAAACAGTTAAGGCTTTGATGAATAGGATTGCAGAAGCAACATCTGATGAAAATTGCAGCAGGGAATTAAGTGAATTAAACCGTATTACTGGAAAGCTGCATGAAGCGATAGAGTTTGCAGAGTATTGGGGATGGACAGACTTAGATACATTAGCAGAAAAAGTCCTGACAGCAGAGCCACCCTATATCAATGACTTAACGAAAGATGATATTGCTGAAATTGTATCAATGACAAAAACATGCTTATTGTCAGGAGAGGACAATAAGGCAGACTATTATATGGAACTGCTTCATAAATCTTTGCCATTAACAGATGTAATGCGTTATATCATGTCAGAAAAGGATGAGGAAACAATAGTAAATGACATGATTAAAGCCGCTTCAAATTCAGTCATTGCTTTATAAATGGAGGAAAAATGATTTTATACAGGCCTGTAGGCACAAAAGAATTGGAATTAATAAAGAAAAGCAATTATCGTAGCTTTCCACCCAGATTACCGGAACAGCCTATTTTTTATCCTGTCCTGAATGAACAGTACGCAACAGAGATTGCTTCCGGCTGGAATGTGAAATATAATGATGACCATAAAGGTTACGTCACAAAGTTTGAAGTTGACGATAGTTATTGTGGACAGTTTGAGGTCCATCAGGTTGGGGGCGCACATCATAAGGAACTATGGGTCCCGGCAGAAAAGTTAGAGGAATTTAATGAACATATTGTTGGAGAAATACAAATCATCAGCGAATTTTCAGAGTGAGGGATTTTTTTGGATACACATGATGCCTTGGAACAAATCCAATTGCTGGATACGGAAAGCCAGGACAGGCGCAAGCTCCTGCTGGGAAAACCGGATAAACAACAGGCTGCTCTCCTACCAACCAAAGGGCAGCCTGTTGTTTTTCTTCATACCCTGCCCTGCGGCAGGTAAAAAGTATGGATGACAACATGGACTGATTTTCCGTATTATGGTAGAATATTTGACATAATGATTGGTTTGGCTATTTAGACAAGGCGCAAAAACTGGAATTGAAAGATGATTTTGAAATCATGTTACAGTTTTCTAATGGAGTATTATCAAAACAACGTATTGAGCTGTTAAAACATGTATTACAATATTATGAAAATTACACATCCATAGCAATTAAACCATTGAAATCATTCAATATTGATATGGGAGATGATTACTTTTCCTATTGTGTTTATATTGGAGAATATAGTTTTGGAACTCACGTCTTTCATATATTTGATGGCTTCACAGTTAGCTTAAAAAGGGAAATGGGGGAAGCCGATGATTATCTTAATATGAGAGTGTATACGGTTCAGTTCAAAAATGATGGTCGGCCGCTAGGTATTGATTTGTGGTTTGAATGATAATTTATTGGACGGTTAAACAGAACATAAAATCGGAATTGATTGAGTAAAATAAAGATTGATGGTGTAGATTATGAAAGAGATTATTAAGAATAGAGTTGAAGAATTACTGGAAAAGGAATATTATTGTAGTTCAAAAGAACTGAACGCTGACGATATTGTTTATTCTATTAACACAACAGCGACTAAACCGTATATAAAAATAATGGCATATAGGAATAGTGTGGTTATATGTACATCAAAAGATATATCTGCAAAAATACAATCACTTTTATTTAACAAAAACAGGGATGAAATTTTTGAATTACCATTTGTTTATGGTCAGACAATCCATTATGTGCCAGATAACGATTATAAGGATATTAAAGCCACATTTTTAGGCTACGAATTTCAATTTCTTTTCGATAAGGACATTTTAACACTTAAAGGATTAAAGGGATTTGAAAATTCTTTAGCATTTAATGATAATGGTTTTACGCCAACAAGAGCCATTTGCATTGCAAGAAATCGAAAACAGATTGTCGGAATTTCAGGTGCAGCTTTGTCATCAGTAGATGGTCTATGGGAAATAGGGGTAGATGTTTTTCCAGTATACAGAAACTCAGGAATTGCGACATACTTAGTAAAGAGATTGACGCAAGAATTGTTGACACAAAATATAGTTCCATTTTATTCGGCCTCTGTTACAAACATTGGTTCTCAGATGGTGGCAAGCAGATGCGGCTATATTCCTACATGGATTGATACATTTGGAACTGTTTTGGATGGAAGCAGCGCGTATAGCGATATTACAAATGCTTTAGTTAGGGGATTTTAAAACAACAAATCCCAGTTTATCAGACTGGCAAATCGGAAGTTGAGGTGAATATAATGATTTTTCAAATGGCAAGCACATCAGCTTATGATGAGAATGAAGTTCAAGTATCTATTGTTGCTGAAAAAGGAGAAACAATTAGAAGTGGAGACATTATTACAATCCCAATGAATGACCATACTTTTGAACAACGTAAGATTACGACTATGTATAGAGATAGAAAAAAGTGGGAAAAAGGCAAATGCTTATTCTCCGAAATAAAGGAAGGTGAATGGGCGGTATGTATAATTCATAATATTCATTCAGGAAATATTCATACAATCAGTTCTCCTTATGATGAAGAACTGTTAAAAGATGGTTGGGTATGTGGTTAATGCCAACAATTCAAGTTTATTGGACTGTTATCTTGCCAATTTCATGGCCTACCAGCGTTTCATAGCGCTGCGTCTTCCCGTCGGGTCCCTCCCTGCGCGTAGTCTGGACCATCCCATTATCGCGGGGACGGAATTTACGGATTACGCTGCCAACCAGCTTTACCTTGCTGATGGTCTCTTCTCCTGCTTGTTTGAAAATTGAAAAGGCCCCGGATTACACCGAAGCCATGTTATTACTTATATTAAATTTCACACGCTAAAGAATGGCATGATTACCATTTGAAACTTGATATCCTGTCCAAATCATCATCGTAGTATCGTTTGCTTTTAATTTTTCCATCCACTTTGATTGCATAAAAACAGCAATTTCGCTTAAAATGCCAGCCAATGCCACAAACAACGCCTATCATATCGGGATGATTACTGGGAGAAACCTGTTCCCCATAAATATGTTTGGGCGGCTCTGATAATTCCCGGATATGTTTAATGTCCGGACTGCAGGCAGTTTTAGGCAACGTAATTACCACTTTACCGTTTTCATCTGTTTCGTATTGGATAACCTTTTGAAATAATCCATCTTGTATGACTTCACTGTCAAGGCATATCCCCCACATACAGGCTTCCTCCTGAATACTTTTCCTCTGTAAAAATCCAACTAAACAAAGTATAGCAAAGAAGCCTTTGAAAATGAAGTAAAATTCTCCAGTTAAGCAGAAAGCCCCAGCATCAGTCAAGGCTTCCATGAAAATCAGAATGTAATAATCTTTGCCTCGCCGCTCGCGGCCGACGCCTTTGCCGTCCAGATTATCCAGCATGAGGATGAGGAACATCTGGTGGACCTGGTGGAAGCCATCTGCGAGGGTGACTGGGATTCCGTGGGGAACATGCTCATGGACAGCTACTTTGACAAAATCGAAGCCCAGCTCTCCCCTATTGAACATGTGGCGGATTATCTGAACGACAGGTTCGACCCTGAATGGCAGGCGGATTCGGAAGCCATCAAGGAATCCAACTGCGAACGCCTGGAGGGAATATCCAATGTTTCCTTTATAGACCGTGTCTGCGACATCGCGGAAACCCTGAGCGACATCTTCCATGGGTTTGACGTCACCCTTGCCCAAATCGGTAAATCCTATGCTGGCCAGGATGTTGACCGCTTTGAGGCGGAACTCCAGGACATTGAGGTTCCTGAAGCAGACACTGCGGTTGACCGGCATATCAGCGATGCGGCGCCGGACATCCCAACCAGCCTGGATATGGAAACGGATGATTTTGATATGGATATGGAGCTTTCCTCCCAGGTTGAGAGCCTGCGGGACTTCTTCACAGACGTGGAAGGCATCACAGCCGAGGCAGAATCCGCCACCTCGGCCGAAGAGCTGGAAGCCTCCTGGGGTCATCAAACGCCGTTCGCGCAAAGAGCCCAAACCTAAGCGCCCCAGGAAAACCGGCAGGAAGCTGCACAGCAAAATCCACAGGCAGGAAGGAGCATCCTTTTCCGAGTTCCGCTGCCATGAGACCTCCCAGGACCATACGGATACGGCTGCAAAGGCTATGGGCAGCCAGGACGACTCCTACAGCTATATAGCCAACCATACACAAACATAAAGCTACAGGCTGCTCTCCTATCGACCAGAGGGCAGCCTGTAGTTATTTACATCGCCACTGTCAAAGTCTTTGTCCTGTGATGGGATGACATGGACGAAATATCTGTATTATGGTAAAATGATATTGCTATAAGAACCGGTTTCTGATGGTTCAAAACGAAATCGACATCATTATGTTGGATACACACCAGCACGAATCGGAAGTTGATGGAGGGAAAACAATGTTTACAAATGAAATACTGTCTACCTGCGAAAAAGCTTGCGCAGACGATTTGTCAGAACTTGAAGAGGTATACGGTTTCAAATTCCCTAATGAAATGAAATTATTTTATCTTCAATATAATGGCGGTAATCTGAAGCGAAGGGAAGTTTGCCTGCAAAAGGAGGATTGGAAAAGCAGCACAAGTTTCCATAAATTCTATACGGTAAAGGGCGAATTTGAAAACATATTAAAAGAAGTCTATTTTGAAGATTGGTGGATAAAATGGTTGATTCCATTTGGACACGATGATGGCGGAGAACACTTCTGCTTTAGCACCAGGGATTGTGATTATGGCAGTATCTACTATTTTGTAAGCGAGTGTATTGATGATGAAAACCCAGAGAATGCATTAGTAAAAGTGGGCGGGAATCTCATCGAATTTATTAACAATATGAAATAGAAAATATAAGCAATCGGAATTTGACGGAGGCTTCATTATGTTAGAAACTTTTGATAAAATGGGTTATGAAGAATGGGACAAACAAGGATTTGTAACACCTAAAGACTTTTTACTTGATGAGAAAAACAAATTACACGAAGCGATAGAAGTATTTTACATTGCCGGAGGGTACGACTTCTTTAAGGTTATAAATCCGGCAAAATATGCTTCAAACTGGTTGGACTTTGTTGGAAACCTATATTCTGAAATTGTAGATGGAAAATACAAACCAGATGGTAAATATCATAAAAATCCACTAACAGAAAAACAGAGAAATTCACTTATCGAACAAGGCGTGCCGGAAATATTTACAACTGATATAGAATAAATTCCGGTTTGTATCGGTGGGTTAAACAGAGCGAAGAAATCAGGATTTGTTTAATAGAAAATGGAGTGATAGTGTGAAAGAAAGTAGAGGAAAACCATAAATGGACGCACTTAAATAAGCTGTCTAAGGCAGGCAACTTTTTGAAGTGTTATAGAGTTAGGAAATTAGATCAGGAAGCTAATGGTTCATCAGGCGG
>SKEY01000651.1_pt1 | contig 53508 bp, 32 predicted proteins | sample 4843871 | NCBI WGS metagenome assembly SKEY01 (sample SAMN11008797, study PRJNA524170) | human gut metagenome | biome: Human fecal sample; material: Feces; isolation source: fecal sample from pouch patient p36 | host: Homo sapiens | place: Israel: Tel-Aviv | collected 2016-12-04
CTTATTTCTGTAGGATGACTTCTCGAAGAGAGATAATTGAGAAGAACAAAGATGTTTTAAAAATAAAAATGGATAATAAACGGGCAGCATAACAAAAAAAGAAGGCATCCTTTTCAGACACCTTCTTGTTTTTTGATCCGCTTTCTCTTCTCACGAGGATACCTGCGGAAGAACTTTTAATTACTTTAGTATTAATATGCCACGTGTTCACCCGTCACGGGATACTTCTTTATTGCGGCATAGTTATTTAATTATATATTACATAAAGGCGGGTCTCCCCGCCTCTATTCGTTTAGTCTATCGGTTAGTCTTATTTTACAACTACCTTAACTGCTTCCTCACCGTCAACAGCTACGGCTACGATACCAGCCGGTACAGCGATTGTAGCGTTGTCAGAAGTAAGAACTGTCTCAGCGACAACCTTACCTAAGATGTTAGTGATAACTACTGACTTGCCAGCTGCGCCTTGAACAGTTACAGTACCGTTACCAGCTACTACAGATACACCTTCAACATTGTTGATGTTATCGTTAGATGTTACCATATCATCATCTTCAGTCTTAGAATATGCGTTGAATACCAATGCTCCATCACCACCGGTCTTAGCGGCACCAAATGTAGAGCTAGCATCTGTCAATACCAAGCAGCCATTGTGCATCTTCAACCATGCGGCAGCTTCATTAGGAGCGATAGCTTTTGCCAAATCACCCTTGATAGTCTGATATTGATTATCACCATCTGTTCCTGTTGCATATACGTTAGACTCGATCAAGAATGAGTTGTTCTCACCCTCTTTACCATCTACATAAGCTAAAGCAGCCTTATCCGGATTTACATAACGGAATGACCAAGTTACGTTCTTATGCTTGTCTCCAGACAATACGTTGATGAATTTAGGATAATCTTTCTTATAAACAGCCATAATAGACTCGATTCCCTCATTCTTCAATTGATCAGCAGTCATAGCTTTGTACTTACCTGTCAAAACGATCAAGGTATCACCATATTGAACGGCAGGAACGAAACCTACACGAGTATAGCTACTGTTTGAAACTGCTTTCGTATTGAACAAGTACGGGTTAAGAGCTTCCTTGCGAGCAGCAACAGCGGCAGCAGAGTCTGAGTAGTTAACCAAATACTTACCATAGATGAATGCTGGAGTCTTCACATGAACAGCATGTACACATTGATATGGATCTTCTGTAACTTGACCATCAGCAGTGATATGCTTGCCTGTCTCAGTACAAGGAATGATCTTCTCACCCTCGATCAACTCACGATAAGCGGATACCAAGTATTGAGGTTTAACCTTACCTGCGCCACGAGTTAACCATGCTGTGTCAATACGGAAAGCCAACTTACCATCAGCCTTACCCTCACTCCAGATACCAGCGTAATCAACATCCTTGTTCAACAAGGCACCATTATGCTCATCCATCAAATATTCACCACGGATAGTTTCCTTGAACATCAAGCTATCAGCTGAATTATCAACGTTCTCACCAAGAAGTTCATTATTGAATTGACGATACAACGGAGTCTCGTCCGGAGCGATAGCGAATGCGGAAGTACGAGTCTCACCCATTACCTGAGCTTTCAAAGTAGCGGAAGCATCATAATCGGAAACACCTGCTTTATGAGTGCTGATAGCACCTGCGGAAGTAGCCTCAAGGATAGCATAGTAATGGTTACCCTCAATATGGTTGTTCTCCTTGAAGTAAACAGAGTCGTTCGTAGTATTAGGATAATACTTACTCAATTTATACTTAGACTCTACCGCTACGTTATGATTACGGAAAGTAGTCTCACCATTAGTAATGATATACATCGTTCTTACCGGTCTCACCAAGCCAGGGATACGACCCGTGATCTTCTTGTCCGCATTACCGGAAACCTCCTCAGAAGGATTATAGCCATAAGCATGTTCTTTGTAAGAAGACTTAAGAGTGAACGCTTTCTTACCCTCTAACACATTCATCGTAGAATCCTTAACACCGATAAATTTATCAGATGCGTACGGATGCCAGTAGTTGAAAGTATATTTGTTCGTGATCAACTCATCATTAGTCAAATGCTTATAACCCACATATTTATCAGTATAGATTTCTTTAGCGACTGGAATAAATTCCAAAGAGTCACCAAAACTAGCAGCATACATATAAGTAGCCCCCGCATTTTTATTCAATTGGAGAGTCGCATCAGCAACCGTACCGTCATTATACTCACGGTTATACAAATCTACAGCAGAAACCTTATTCTTATCTGTTACGTTCTTCTTCAACACAACCCATTGATAAGCAGGCATATGAGTAGCATCTTGAATATCCAAAGTCACCCACTCGTATTTACTAGATGCAGATTCATTATAAAGCGGAGCAGCATAGTACTTACCAGTCTTAGCATTTCTGATTACATAAACACCATCATCAACAGTTGTCTTTGTAGTAGGCAAAACTTTGCAACCTGCGAAACCTAACTCAATCTTAGTATTTTGAGCCGCATCTACCGTCAAGATACGAACCTTGTCTTTCAGCAACTCTTGCAAAGAGATATGCTGATTTTGCATAGCTGTAGTAGCAGTAACATCTTTCCAATACGTCTCACTTGTTTTTAACAAAGATTGTTTAACCTGAATCTCCAAGCTATCATTTGAAGGCCAATATGTAAACATAAATTTATATTGGTCTGATAAATCTGTAGCATTGATAGAATCTTTCGGAGTAGCATGATTCTTAGTACCAGTCTTATAAGTATCCTTTAAGTTGCTCCAGTTATAAGCCAAGAACTTAGCTCCACCCACAGCATTCGTATAAGCAGTATCTACGTACAAGTAAGAAGAGTCGGCTCTCAATACATGGAAATAATTAGCAGTTCCAGAAGCTTCAACCGTGAACTTCTTCTCGGTAAAGTAGTTTACCGCTCCATCTCCTAATACATCCGGAGTAAACTTCAATGCGATACCAGCTTTCTTATCTTGAGTACCAAAGATCGTATTCAATTCATCAGCACCTGAGACAACGATCGAAGCGGCCTCTACCAACTCAAATTCAGTGAAACCAGCGGCAGTAATACCAGCTGTAGTAGCTATAGTTTTAACCATTTCTACATCGCCACTAGTATTCACCTTCAAACCGATTACAGAGTCATTCGTGAAATAAGAATAGAGAACGGATTTCTCCACACCATTCTTAAATACAGGAGAGAATTTCCAACCGGAAAGATCACCACCGACAACAGCAGGTACAGCAGCTAACGGAGCCGCCGCCTTACCTTTGATCGTGCTGATCTCAAGACCTAAAAACTTTCCGATCTTGTTCGTGAAATCATACTTAGGATTCTGTCCTTGATTCTCGGCATCAACCGTTACACACCACATTGTACCTCCTAAATTTGCGGAAGAGTGAGAAACCATTTTGATTTCATCTTCGTGAGTCGTGGAATTTTCGGTAATACTCAAGAAAGCAGAACCTGCCTTAAGCTGATAAAGACCGTTATTCGCTCCTTGATTCAGCTTAACAGCACCATTAGCCGTCACCGCACCCAGAAGCGCAGCACCAGCCAAAAGAGTAGAAAACTTTTTGTTCATAATTCTAAAATTAATATTAATACTAGTGTTTATTAAGATAATCAGCTCATTACGTTATCGTATCGATTGCTTTGTCATTCAAAAACGACTAGTTTAAACGAAGGTTTTAATCTTGCGTTTTATAAGGGGTAAATAGAAAGGTTTGTTGAAGGAATCGCTTGTTTCGTAAAGGATAACCTATCCTATTGATAAGAAAGAGAATAAGCAGTAAAAAAATAGCCCGGAAGGGTTGCAAGTATCGAAGAAACGCGTACCTTTGCAAATGACTAAAAGAATCGTTCGTTTAAACTAGTCGTTTCCATACTCCAGATATCATTTCAATCTATTATTCATCAGCTTTTATAGTATAGCATTAACTAATGTACAGGCGTACATTAATATTATATTAAACGAGTCATCCGGAATTTACGGATTGTCATTGTGACACTTTGTAAATTAAAGCCCTTGAGAATCGAATTTTCCGGGAGATTATACATATAGTTCCGTAAAACGAGAAAAAATATTCGCAAGTAGTTATTCCATAACAAGATAACGGAATATGCCCTTTCATTCTGGCGAAAATTATTCATCCTAATTCATATTCTTAAGGCTAAAACCTGTAATTCATCCGTATGTGAAGGCCATTTCTATCGTATGCGATGGGGATTACTACCGTATGTATCACCTAATACATACGGTTACGTCGGCTAAAACATACAGTTGCGTTGGCTAACGCATATATTCGCATGGGCAAACACCACCTTTCTCACCGGAAAAGCGACCCTTTACCTATAAATAAGAGACAAAAAGGCCCTTTTCACCTATTTCTTCTCTCTGGTTAGACTTCTCCAAAGAAGAGGTATGTCAAACAAACAGCCTTGTTTCGCACAAACTGTCATGATTATCGCCGCTTCGCTTACCATCCATCCGTAAGGGCTACAACAGAATAATCGACATAGAAAAGCCCCGCAGGATAACTGAACCGCACTCCAAAAGTTGCTGAGAAGACCTTGTTGGTTCCGGTATAAAAAGGCTTTCCAAGTGATTAGTTATTCACTTCCCAAGCCGTTAGTTATTCACTTCAACAACCAATGAAAGTGTCCGTTTCTTGGTTATCAGGGCCTGTACAGGCACATGTTTCCCGTATTTTCAAATAAGCTATGGCTTACATTTGATGCGGAAAGCCTCATTAACCCACCTTTAGCTTTAAGGCTGTATCCTTTATGCGTTCACTAATAGCTAATAAGGCATTGGACAGCTGTTGCCGTTCCTCTGGCGTAAACTGTGCGGGTTTGCCGTTGACGATAGCTCCATTGATACGTTGGTAAAGCCAGCTACGGCTTTTACCAAAATAATCTTGGGCTATTTGAGAGAGAGATAGATAATTATCTACGCCATTCAATAAGAGTTTGATTTCAGCCTCTTCTTTCAGTTCCTTTGCTTTGGCTAATGTCTGTCTGGCTGAGATAAGAAATGCGTTACGAAATTTCTTACGTTCTTCCGGAGATATCTCGGATAAAGTATGTCGCATTTTTTCATCAAAGCCTTTTTTTTCTTCTTCTGTCTTTAATGAACGATACTCTGCTATCAAGCTATTTAATTTTTCTTCCGCATTCATATTTATATCTCCTATTTTTATAAAGTGATCAGATAGAGGAAACCCGAAGTCGAGCTTCCTCCTCTGTTCAACCTTGAAGCTTCTTGATTTGTTCGCTCAAATCAATGTACTCATCAAGCATCTCGTCAATCGCTTCAAGTAGTTCCGTTTCATTCGCCATGTCTTCGGCCAAGATCATGTCGTAGAAACGGGAATGGAATTCTAATTGGCCTATTAGTTCTTCCATCCGAGCCTTTAGCCCTTCAAGCGTCATCATGATAACGTCACAAAGATAATATGCAAATGAATATTCAACAATATACATTTGCATATTACAGTGTTAATAATAACAAAACCACTCCACCCTCACAGGCAAAAGGGCTTCATTCCCTCCGGAGCAGAAAGCCCGGGGGAATTTTGCTTGTAGCGTTTACTTCCCACAAGATCTAAACATTGCATAAATCAAGAGAACACCATAAATGATCTGTCTCAGATTGGCCGCTATCGAATTAGGTAAACCTATGAAACGGAGTATCTCCGGCAATAGAGTCAAAAATATCACAGCGATCAGACATCCCCAAAGCTTTCTCATTCCTCCTATTATAACAATTGAGAGGATAAAAATAGATTCGGCAACCGTAAAGCTAGTCGGGTCTACATATGAAATATAATAAGCATAAAGTACTCCCGGAATGGATGCGAGCATCCCACTCATTGAGAAAGCTATTAGTTTTGTCAAATACACATTTTTTCCTAGAGAAGCCGTAAATATCTCGTCTTCACTCAAACTACACAAGGTTCTCCCAAACGCAGAAAATGTGATATACCTCAAAAAAAGAAAGATAGATACAACAAAAAGGAAGGTAATAGCCAAAAAGGAAACTTTATTTTCAATAGGAAAACCAAAGACGTACGTGTTTTTTAAAGCCTAAATGAATGCCCCATATAATAAAAATCGTATCTTTATCGCCAAAGATGGAAAAGAGCCATCTATATCCTATTAATCACTAAAATCTATAAACACTATGGGAAAATTTATCAACCCCTTCACCGATTTCGGCTTCAAGCACATATTCGGCAGGGAAATGGACAAGGACATTTTAATCGAGTTCCTGAACGACCTCCTCGAAGGGGAGCATACGATCATGGACCTGAGGATCATGAACAATGAGCGATTGCCCGAGACAGAGCAAGGAAGGAAGGTCATCTTCGATATCCATTGCGAGACCGACAAGGGCGAACGGATCATAATCGAGATGCAGAACAGGGAACAGCCCCACTTCAAGGACAGGGCCTTATACTACCTCTCGCACTCGGTGGTGGAACAGGGGATAAAGGGAACATGGGACTATGAGCTGGCGGCTGTGTACGGCGTCTTCTTCTTGAACTTCACGCTCGACGAAGAGAACGGGCCAGACAAAAACGGGAAGGAGGGTAAATTCCGAAGGGACATCATATTGGCGGATCGGGAGAACGGACAGGTATTCAACCCCAAGTTCCGCCAGATCTATATTGAGCTTCCTCGATTCAACAAAGAGGAGGAAGAATGCGAGACAGATTTTGAACGTTGGATTTATGTACTAAAGCATATGGATACATTAGACAGAATGCCTTTCAAGGCACGCAAGGCCATATTCGAGCGGTTGGAACGCATCGGATCCATGGCGAACCTCACCCCCAAACAACGGGCGCAGTACGAGGCGGAGTGGAAGATGTATAATGATTATTATAACACCTTGGACTTCGCCGTTGAGAAAGGCATGAAAAAAGGGATGGAAGAAGGCATGCAAAAAGGATTGCAAAAAGGATTGCAAGAAGGATTGCAAGAAGGACTGCAAAAAGGGAAAGAATCTACGGCACGTAATATGAAAGCCGAAGGAATAACCCCTCTTATCATCCAAAAATGCACCGGCCTTTCCCTTGAGGAAATAGAGCGACTATAAAACAAAATCCCTTCAGCCTCCATCCGTTTTTAACGTATAGTTATCAAAGGGAGAGACTGAAGGGATTTTTTATATTTATAAACGATCTAAAAGCTACTCCTCACGCTGCTTCTTCCATTCCTCCGCACACTCTTCCAAGGCCTTATACCAAGCCTGGCCGAACTTACGGATCAAGGGCTCCTTGAGGAACTTATAAACCGGCAATTGCTCTTTCTTTCCTAAGATCTCCGCTGCCTTACAAACGCTCCAGCGATGATAGTTCACGGCCTTGAAATCCCGATACTGAGTGACACGTATCGGGTAAAGATGGCAAGAAACAGGCTTATAGAAATCTGTCTTACCTTCCCGGTATGCTTTCTCGATAGCGCATTTACAAGTACCATCGGCGTCGTAACAGGTAAAGACACAATCTTTGCCGTTCACGATAGAGGTAACCGTATCGCCTTCCTCATCGATATAAGCTACGCCTTGCTTATGAATGACCTCTTGAGCTTTCGGGGATAAATCATCCCAGATAATGGGCAATACTTTCTGGAGCTTCGCCAACTCCGAATCCTCTAATGGAGCGCCGGAATCTCCTTCCACGCAGCATTCCCCCTTACATTTGGAAAGATCACATAAAAAATAACGCTCGATAACGTCAAGACTTACTAAAGTGTCATCTATCTGGATCATAAGATGCGCCTAGCTCTTATTTAATCAATGACTTACCAGTCATCTCCTTCGGCTGTTTCAAGCCCAAGATATGAAGGATTGAAGGAGCCACATCGGCCAAGATACCATCCTCTACTTTAGCGTCCTTGTTGGCTGTCACATAAACGAATGGAACAGGGTTCAAGGAATGAGCCGTATTCGGAGTGCCATCCTCGTTCAAGGCGTGATCCGCATTACCATGGTCAGCAATGATGATTACCTCATAGTCGTTGGCTTTAGCGGCCTCAACCGTATCGTGCAAGCAAGCGTCGATCGTTACGACCGCTTTCTCGATCGCTTTGTAGATCCCCGTATGGCCTACCATATCACCGTTGGCGTAGTTCACTACGATGAAATCGAATTTCTTCGTATTGATAGCATCCACCAATTTATCTTTCACCTCGAAAGCGCTCATTTCCGGTTTTAAGTCGTAAGTAGCCACTTTAGGAGAAGGGACCAAGATACGCTCCTCGCTATCGAACGGAGTCTCGCGGCCACCGTTGAAGAAGAAAGTCACGTGAGCATATTTCTCTGTCTCGGCGATATGCAACTGAGTCTTACCTACGTTTGCCAAGAACTCACCCAGCGTATTATTTACGTTCTCTTTGTCGAACAAGATATGAACACCCTTGAAGCTAGCGTCATACGGAGTCATACAGAAATATTGCAAGCCCGGGATCGTATGCATACCGGCCTCCGGCATATCTTGCTGAGTCAATACAACCGTAAGCTCTTTCGCACGGTCGTTACGGTAGTTGAAGAAGATCACGACATCGCCTTCCTCGATAACAGCAACCGGCTTTCCGTTCTCAACGTGAACGATCGGCTTGATGAACTCGTCTGTCACACCCTCAGCGTACGACTCTTCCATCGCTTTTACCATGCACTCGGCTTGCTTACCCTTACCTTCAACCAATAAGTCGTAAGCCTCTTTCACGCGTTCCCAACGTTTGTCACGGTCCATAGCGTAATAACGTCCGATGATAGAAGCGATCTTACCGCCGGTAGTCTTCAGATGATTCTCCAACGTCTCGATAAAGCCTTTACCACTCTTCGGGTCCGTATCACGGCCATCCATGAAGCAATGTACATAAGCCTTGCTGATTCCGTATTCCTTGGCGATATCCGTCAACTTCAAAAGATGCTCCAAAGAGCTATGTACACCACCATCGGAAACCAAGCCCATGAAGTGGATCTGCTTATTATTCTCTTTCGCATAGCCATAAGCACGTTTGATCTCCGGGTTCTCCATGATCGTATTCTCGCGGCAAGCGATGTTGATCTTCACCAAATCTTGGTAAACGATACGGCCAGCACCGATGTTCAAGTGGCCCACCTCAGAGTTACCCATTTGTCCGTCAGGCAAACCAACGTTCTCGCCAGAAGCCTGTAACTGTGAGGCTGGATAAGTTTTCAATAACTCGTCCCAATATGGAGTCGGCGTGTTAAAGATCACGTCGTCTTTACCTTTGTCACCAATTCCCCAACCATCACAGATAATTAAAAGTGCCTTTTTGCTCATGATTGCTAATTTATTATATTGATTATGTTTTTAACCTTTACGATCGCGAAGATAATCAATTCCATCGTATTATTGTTTCTCTCAATGTATTACTTTTGTGGCAGGAATGGAAAAGAATATACAAGACAAGGATTTGGGAGTCATAACGCTCCGTACCACTCCCCGGGCCACTCGATACACGCTCAAGATATCAAAAGGAAAGATAACCGCCACGATGCCACCCGGGGGAGACGAGAAACGTATGATCGCTTTTATCATGGAGAACAAAGCCCGGCTGATAAAAGCGCTCCAGAAGCATCCGGCCCGGCCCCTGCTCGACGAAAGATCGGAGTTACAGGCTACGACATTCCGCTTGCATATCTTCCGCACCGAACGAAGTAATTTCTACATGAGATTGGAGGATGGGGTACTGCACATCGCTTGTCCGAATGAGACTCGTTTCGAGGAGGAAGAGGTGCAATCCTTACTGAAATCCATACTGGAGAAGGCGCTCCGCCACGAGGCGAAACGGTTGTTGCCGGAACGTATCACGCTATTGGCAAGGCAACATGGATTTATGTTGACCGGGGTGAAAATCAATAATAGCAAAACGCATTGGGGAAGTTGTACAGTAAAGAAGAGCATTAATCTCTCGCAATCATTAATGCTTCTTCCTTGGCATTTGGTGGATTATGTATTATTGCATGAGCTTTGCCATACGATAGAGATGAACCATAGCGAAAGGTTCTGGAAACTGATGGATAAGGTGACGGACAATCAAGCGATTCGTTTACGAAATGAGTTGAAAAGTTATCATATGTTGTAGAGACGGGGGATGAGACGGAGCACGCTCCGTCTCTACAACCGGGTGAATTGTCAGAAATTGGCTCCTACTTGCAGAATGAAAGTCCGAGGTGCGCCGACATCCATCGGACGGGCGCTATAGCGCTTGTTTAAGAGGTTGTTCACCAGTCCTTGTACATGGATATTCTTCGTCACTTTCATCCCGACACGCATATCCATGACGAAATATCCTTTATTGTTCTCTGCCCAATAATCATGTAAGTTTCCGAATAGCATCGAACGCATATAATCCATCAGGTTAGGCTCCGCTTTCATACGCTCATCGACCATAAAATAATCGACCGCCAATGTCTTGCTTTTCCATGACATATTCGTTCCGATATTAAACCGTTTCCATTCCAGATCGAATACCCCCTTTACGGAATGTTTCTGGCGATATTTTAAATACTTGCTGTCATTCGATTTCGAACGCATCGCCATTAAGTCATCATTCGCTTCCTCCTCCGCGTTCCGTGAATCCACGTCCATATCGATCGGATTCGTATAAACATACCCCAAAGTATATGCCAGACGAGTTTCACGGTTAAACTCATACACACCCGAGGTAGACAAGTCTACCCCATAAATCTCCGCCCGGCCTACGTTCGTGAACTGAGCGCCGATTCCTAAGCCGTCGCCGCTAGAGAACGCATTAAACAACTTGGAAAGCCCATCGATATAATCGAAGGTCTTATTATTAAACAGGCCGAAACGGAACTCGATCATATCTTTGTAACGGGTATAAAAGCCGGCCACATCGACAAAGCCCTTCAAATTGCCGAACTTATAGCCTTGCTTGAAACCAAGTTCGGCATTATAACCTTGCTCCGCTTTCAATTCAGCGTTCGGGAAAGCTCCCACACCTCCGATATCCTTCAGGATAAACTTCTCCGTAACGGATGGATAACGGTATCCCTGTCCGAAAGATGCCCGGATAAAACTATACTCACCCAACTCATAATTCAAGCCTCCACGAAAAACAGGTTTTACCGGAACCTTCGCCCCGAAAATCTTCGTCTCCGCTTCCCTGTAGAAATCATCGACCCGGTAATACTCCAGACGAACACCGACCGAGACGTTCAAACGATCGATAAATTTATGATCATATTGCAGGAAGGTAGCCACATTATCGCTACTATGCTGCCCGGTCACTTTCGAATCCGCATGAATACGCTCATAAGTACCTCCAACCGTGAGTTGTGAATGATCGAACTTCTTGCTGAATTGGTAATCCAGATTATAGGAATAAGTATGATCCGTAGCCTCCGGCGCCTTTTTCTCCACCGGCTTCATGGCATCTACCAACCAAGCCCCTACGTTATTCTTATCGGGTAGCGGAGTACGTCCCATCACCCAAGAAATCAAGTCCATATAATCCGCCGAGGTAGCTGTCGGGAAAAAATGATTTCCCAGCTTGCCCAATTCACCCATCAATCCGCTCACCTTCCCGTTCATCACCTCCGGCAAATACGGTAAGAAGGTCGGCAATAACTCGGTTTGCCAGTTTTGCGCCATATTGATAATCTCCGGAACAGATGAGATATCAAAACCCATATTATTCGTTATGTCAAAAAGAGACTTATCCGTGGTATGCGTGATGATACGGCTTCCCCGATGGAAGAAACGCCCCTTGAAACGATGAGTCGTCCCTTTTTCCGAATTCGTATAATTCAAGAAGGGATCTATATAAAATGTATTCTCACGGCGTCCCATATTCGCCAGCGGAGATTGAATATAGGGTTCCTCCGGAGAACGCCAGATAAAGAAACCTGTATAATCGTTATACAAGTAATTCACGTTCACGCCATAGTTCAACCCTTGTACCCGGGGATCGTGATACGTAAGATTCCCACCGACCCGGACACGGCGGTTGTAATTATCCTGCCGATACCCGTCGTCCAAGAATGTATTAGCCCCCACTGTCAAATCAAAATTCTTGATCCTACGGGAATGAGAGAGATCCAAGCCTCCATATAAAGGCGTCCCGTCTTGGCGTAGCTTCCCATACAGACCTCCTTGTACGTTCACCTGTGTTACCGGATCTAATCCGGGGCGTTTCGTTTTCACATGGATCAGACCATTCAACGCAGAAGAGCCATATAATACGGAAGAGGCCCCTTTCAGTACCTCTACTTGATCGACGTTCTCCATCGGGATCATATTCCAGTTTATTTCGCCGGAACCCGGAGTTAGCACCGACATTCCGTCCACCAGAATCAAGCAACGGCTACCCACGCCATAGGTCCATCCCGTACCACCGCGTACGGAAGGTTGCCGGTCCGTTACGTCCACACCGGAGATATTCTTCAGTACATCCGTTAAATCTTTCGGAGACTGACGAGTGATATCTTTCGCTTTCAATAATTCCATAGAGACGGTGATATCGCTTAGCTTTTGCTCATAACGCCCGACGCTCACGACGACCTCGTCCATCATGTTTGAGTTTGTTCGTAAGGATACGTCACGTGTCAAGAACTCTCCCGGATCTACTTTCACGGGAACGCTCAACGTTTCATATCCCAGATAGCTAAAAGTCAATACAGCGTCGCCATCCGTCACTTTCAGCTCATAATAACCGTTTATATCAGACACAGTTCCTCTCGTACCCCCTTTGTCCTTATAAAAAACGTTTACCCCGGCTAAAGCCTCCTTGCTCTCCGCATCCTTAATATACCCTTTCACGTCTTGGCCGAAAGAGGCATGGGTTATCAAGAGAAGAAATAATATCAATTTGTAAGTATTCTTCATATCCAAATTATATTTCGCACAAATATAAAGGTTTATTCCATACCGCTAGACAGGTATTTAAAAACAGACCAAGAAGTCCTGTAAATAGACTATACTCTTTTTATTGCGCTAAGGAGAACCGTAAACTAATACCATAGTTTGAGTTCGAAGTCGGGTAAGATGAGGTGGACACGATCGGCTCATTGATCTGTAAATCATAGAACGCTCTCAATGTCAAGGCACGACTTAACCCGTAATCCGCAGAGAACTGGATGGTCTTGGCGATATTCCCGCTGGTAGCCTGCGTAAACTGATCCTCTATCTTACGGATCAACGATTGCATTTTACGGTAAGAGAAATCTAAGCGAATCGTAAGATCATTACTGAAGTCCCGTGTCTTTTTCATTTTCAACACCTTGTTAAACTCAGTCAACTTATATCCTACTCCTATCACGAATTCGTTGGAAAGCGCTTCCACCAATTGGTAAGAGGAAATATTCAAGCTTAAGTTACGTGTCTTGCGCAACTCAAACTTACCGGTTATATTATTCAATAAAGTAGCGTCTACACCAAACAACGGGCTGAATCCTTCCGTGATACTCACGGCCGCTATATCATAAGGAGACGAGGGCGTAGGATTACCGGTTTGGATATCACGGATATATCCCAAACCATCCTGCCCGGCATCTACCCAATCCAAGAAGGAGGAAAACGCACCTACGCTATAGGAACAACGATATTGATGACTCAACATCATGCTCTTAAAGTATTTGCGGATAACCGGTATACGGATCAAGCCATCATACGTAACACGCCAGTTCGGTAGCAGACTCTTAATGGACGGGAAAGCTGACAGACCTACCTTATTTGGGTCCTTGCCTGTATAAGCCGCCAAGAAAGCAGGTACCAATACCTCCATGGAATTCAGACTTACACCTCCCCCTACGGCTGGATCATAAGGTTTTCCCGCTAAAGCATGCCCCGCCATAAAACCGGAACTCGGATAAACCGTACCGGAATATGTATCCGCCAAGCGCTGGGCGATCACGCTACGGTGAGCGATAAATTTGTCGAACGCTTTCGAGGAATAACCGTTATTAGCGTTTCCGCTACCGCCAAAAGCGCTACCCAAGGCAATCGTAGTCATCGTAAAGCTACCTCCCATCTGCTCGGGCATACCGTCTTGCATATAATAGATATCGGTACTACGGGTATCTACCCGGTTTGCGTTCAAATCAATCTTCAAGCCGGCTATAGGTTCTAGATTCGCACGGATCGTAAGATTCTTTGCGCTATTGATCATGGCGGGCGTCGTCATATTCTCATTCTTTACCAACCAGCCCCGCTCGTCCGCCTCGTCGATAAAGCTCCTTCTTACCGCTCCAAAAGCAAAACCGAGTCCCGGAGCCAAAGTTCCTGTACGCCGTTGCCCGAACATATCACCAACCTCCGGAGCGTAACCACTCAACATCATACCGTCTACCAACGAATATTGTATGTTTACCCGACGTACCATCATCAAGAAACGGCTACTATATTCAGCGACTTTTGTTAAAGTTCCCTCCAAAGGCTGAGGACCAGGCACAATTGTCAGCTTCAAATGAGCCGTATCTTTATTCAAGATCATGACTTGGGCATAATTGATCGGCTTATATTTAATTGAATAGACCTTCCCATCCGCTCCACGTGCCGTGATACGAACCTTCTTCGTAAACATTCCATGCTGCACGATCGTTCCACTATCCGGGCTCAATTGAATCTCTTTCTCTAGTTTCACCTCTTTCTTCTTTTTCTCCGGTTGACGAGCGCTTACCCGGGAAGAGGCCATAAATTTCTGGTTGATCTTCTTCAGATATTTATTCTTATTGTACAATGACTGCAAATTGAAACTACCCTGCCAGTCAAATTGACGTTGGTTCTTTATTATATTACCCTGTTCCAACTCAATACTAGCGACATTGGCTCCACGATCCCAGTTGTACGTGGCATTATAAGTCAATGAACTATTTACCCAGTCTAATGCCGGTATGAATTGCAATGGCATATTCCAAGTGACATTAAACGTTTGGTCATATTTCAAAGGAGTACCCAAATCACGGATACTTTGCTTCACGGAATCCTTCCATACCTGATAATCATCCGGATTCAATTTCTTATTCACTTGAACATTCGGTTCCTCGATGCGGGCATTCGTACCGGAAGTAAACGTCATGCTCAGATTATTCGTAAAGTCCCAACGCAAACTGAAGGCACGGTCCCACAAGAAATTGTGACTGAATGAGAGCAACTGATTACCTCCATCCGTAGAACTTGTCAAATCCCTTAGCTTAATCTCATAGTAATTCCGCATCATCGCCGTCTGGAAACTAATATTCGACGGGACGTAATTCAGTCCGAATTGCTTGATATATTTTGTATATCCATTATTCTTCTTCAGCTTCTCGAAGGGTCGGAACGGTTTCACGTAAGGCGTATAATTATAAGCGAAATTACCCCGGTAATCCTTGGTTGTCTCATATTCGGTCTCCGGATTCTTCTTACTGTTCTGGCTATAAGAGTAACCTAACGAGAAGTTAGCCGGATCATACGGCATCGGATTCTTACTACGGATATCCACCTTTACGTTATTGAATGATACACTCTTAATCGTGGTCTGGTCCAAAGAATAACTCTTGATAGAGTCTTTCTCGGCTTGGGTCTCTACCGCATCCAAAGCGTCCGAAAGCTTAATATCCTCATTCAACGGATCATACTCAGGAGTTGTAGTCTCTTTCGAATAAGCATAGTAAAAAGGTATGCTAACCTTTGCTTTCTCAGGGAACAACTTACCCAACTCAATCGAGGTCGCCACACTATATTGCGAATAATCATCCATCCGACGTTCGGCCAGCGACTGATCCAACGCACCAAAACCGGCGGTTTCCATTCGTCCACTTACATTGACCGTACCCAAATCGGATAAAGCGACGTTCAGATTCGCATTCGCAGCCCAACCGCCTTTCTCGTCAAAATCGGTCATACGAAGTTCGTTTACCCAGACCTCACCGCTCTTGATATCACCCGTATTATTACGTACGCCGATCATGATCACTTTCACCTCCGCTAAGCTAGGGTTACCGATGATACTGATTTTATTACGGGTATTATCCGGATCATTTTTCGAATAAACCTTTTGGTAGCTTATATTCCCCTGCCCTTGACGTTTCAATTTATTTCGCTCCAACTTCAAGTCGGTTAGAGTCTCCAGTTTAAAATTCAAGGTATTATTTAGAGGCCATACTTTTTCTTGATCCGCGCTATTGTTCGTATTATAAAGAATAGTACTATGGGGAGTCAGATCCAAAGGCACCTCATACTCATAATAATTATTCTTATAGTCAGAACCTAAACGAATAAATACAGAGAAATCACCATTCGACAAAGTCTTGCTCTCATCAATCGGCGCTTCCGCATGAGCGAACATTTGTAATCGTTTATACCGGCGAAGGTCATAAGCGGTAGATTTATAAACCGCACGTGCATCCGCAGGAGATAAATCCGTTATCTTCATAGACAATGCCTGCTCGTTCTGTTGAAGCAACTGAGGCTGACTGGAATCGAACATACGGCTGATACCCGGAGGCAACACATAGTTGACCGGCTGACGCTGCCCGTTCTCCTCTATATTTACAGAAGATACGACGATCTGTCCATCAGACTTTGGCGGAATAAGAGGATTTGACAAATCCTGCGTATAAGTACGCCAATCACCACGAACCAATTCCAAGGTACCGAAACGCAGAACCGTAGACTTACGGAATCCTGTCATATACATACGCATGAAACGGACTGTCTTGAAATCCCGGATCGCTCCAACCCTCTTCTCATAATCTTTAATAGGGATCTTAAATAGATACCATTTTACTTTCTCCTTATCACCATTCATTAAGGTTACTTCCGGAGTACGCTCATCGACAATATTGTTTACACCAACCTGTAAGTCTTTTGGGCGGAGAGATATCTTGTACTCAAAATATTTCTCTGTCTCATTCAACGTATTATCGCCATTAATATCTTCTACGTCCGGTGTACTCTTTCCGGCTGTAGCATATCTTTGATCGGATTCTTGTGAGTTTCCCTCTGTACCGTTATATCGTTTATAGCGAGATAAGATATCCAACTCCTTAGCATCGTAATCATCCCCACGGAAATAGTGATAATTATCCCCGGCAGGATCGTTAAAAGGAGAAAACGGATCATCCATCATCTTAGAGATTGTCTCGCCGGATAGTTTCGCCCTCAATTTATTCAAATAATCCGCATACGTAGGGAAAATTTGCTCTTCCTCCGTAGAAAGACCGTTCAAACCGACATCTTGCAGCTCACGATTTTGGGCATCAAACGCATATCCCGTACTTTGCGTGCGAGGCACCTTACCCCAAACAGTCGTATCAACTTTCGACATATCACCGTCCACAGGCATACCATTCTCAAAGAATTTCCGCTCATCTTTCAAGATATCCTCGGAAATCTCACCCAAGTTAAAGTATAGGTCACCACCCTCGGCTGTCTCGTCCTCAAGATACGGGTCTAAAAGCCAGAATTCGATATATTCATAATTGGCAGATTCCAAATCGCTAGGCTCGATCTTACGCATTACACCGCCCCAACGTTTTTCCGGATTACCCAACGTACCGTCCGAGTTTACATTTTCCGCATCTAGGTTATACGGACCACGCTCATTCGGGTAAAAAGCGAGGTTTAATACAGGCAAAGTCGTATTATCATTGGTTCCCAACTCTTTATTCGGGAAGATCTCTTTATAACTGACTCCACGGGTGTAATGATTCGATAAATCATCATTCGTAAGATGTCGAGGGCGGGAAGAGGAACTCTTCCGAGTGAAGATTCCGTCTACCGTATACCAAGCCAACAAAGCTCTGTTTTTACCATAAGCGATATCGTTCACCTTCTCCGCTTCCGGAAATTTAGGATTCGAATCTTCATAGGGGGTACTCGCCAAGTTCCAAGCATACGGGTTCAAAAGATCCATACCACTTTGTGTAGACTCGAAGTCATCCAAATAAGAGTAACCACCCGTATATTGATTCTCATAATGTCCCGCTATTAAATGAGCGAATTCCGCATTGAATGAGATTTGGCTAGGTTTGGTCAATGTCAACAAGGGTAACTTATCAAATACATTTGTCAACCACTGGCTCTCCGCTTTATAAGAGGTATTCAAGCCCCATAAAGTATTCTTTATAGACTCATCCCCCAAAGTGGTTTTTACCGTAAGAGGCATTTCCGACATATGCATAACCGTGGCACCGACCATGAAGTCCTTATTGAACTGGTAATTCAAGTCTAACCCGATCATCGTCTTTCGCTGCATATTAAAAGTAGACTGGTTCTCCAGAGATACGCTAACGGGTGTCCCACTCGATATGATGCTCTCATTCAAGATCGTCACACGTCCTAAACTGTAATCTACCGTATAATCCACATTCTCGGTCAGTGTAGCTCCTCCTGCCGTGACACGTACGGATCCACGGGCCACGTTAGTAGCTCCCAAGTCGATCTCCGAACCCGACGAGGCTTTATACTCACCACTTAAAAGAAATTTATTTTTCTCGGCGATCTGGCGGGCAACGGTTAATGTCGAGTCATACAACTCTTGGAATACATATTTACTGGCATAGGCATTACCTACCTTTTCCCGTAATTTCGAGCCGAAAGGTTGTACACAAGGGAATATAATCTTACCGGTCTCCGCCTGTATCGTATAACCGTCAATAAAATCGAAGAAACCATCCGGATTCGGATTGTCATAGGTATCCAAGCGATCCAGCCCTAATACCCGAATCAAGATTTGATTCGCACAATTACCTTCCGGAAGATAGTTTACATACGTACCGGTAGAATCGCTCTGGTAGGTAACGTTCAACTTAAACTTCTCTTTCTGCACCGAATAAGCACCCAATGAGTATACGTTCTTCATCATCAAGTCCCAGAACATCATATCCGGCGACATCGTGATACCCTTTAGCAACTTCACATAAATACAGTCGCTCGTATTCTCTTTATTATCCGTAGAGAACTCACCGACTTGATAGGTCTTGCCATTATAGATAAAACTAAAAGCGACACCCAATACCTCATCAGCCTGTAACTGAGTCCTCAAAGAAATATAACCCAATTTCTTGTTTAATGTATACTCAGATGACTCTAGCAAACGGGCACTCTCGATTTTTTCAAAATCCCGTCCTCCCTCCATGGAGCCTTTCAACGCATCATTAACCATACTTATCTTTCGGGCATCCGTAAATTGAGTGGTTAAAGTCGTATATAAATTGTTTGCGGAATTATTCGGACGTCTGTCCGTTCCGGAAGGCATCACCAACGCAGTATTACCGATATTACGAGATTCATTTTCTCCCAAATCGGTGAAAGCTACGATATTGCGGGACTGGTCATAATTACCTCGTTTATTGGTCACCCACACTTCTATCTTAGAGATCTCGATACCGGAGGTGACGGTAGGCAAAGACTCCATAAACTTATCGTAGTTATCATAGAAATAATGGCCCAAGAAGAAGTGACGGTTCTCGTCGTATTCATCCACCTTGATCTCAAAGGGCTTCGTCTGCACGCCCCCTTTTGAGCTAACCGTCTTGGATTCAGATTCCTGCTGGGCAAACAAGGCGTTCACTCGCAACTTACCAAATTGTAAATCCGCTTTCATACCAAATAAAGCCGCACCTCCATTAATCAAGGAATTGCTGGTATTCATGCTCACGTTACCGGCTTCTAACGACTTGATAATCTCATCCTCCTCGCCTGTATACGCCAATTTCAATTTTTTGGAATCGAAATCAAAAGAGGTCTCGGTATTGTAATTCATTCCGAAATTCACCTTGCTACCCACCGAGGCTTGTACATTCAACTGCACACTCTCGTCAAAATTGAAGAAAGTACGTTTACGGGAACGCTCCGGAAGAGAAGGATCATTATTCTTATTCGTCTTCAATCCCATCGTGATCTCGGCCGAACCTTGTGTTCTTACACGTACTCCACCGGGGCCGAAAATACGTTCCGCCGCACCGATATTAAACTGCATATCGGTTAAGTTGAACTGTTTATTCGTAGCTTTTTGGAATTCTTCCTCGTTCTTTTGGCGGAAATAGGAACGAAGTGATTGTTGCATAGAATAATCTTGGTATTCCGCTGGGGTTAAACTCATCGGCGTACCAATCTCCATATCGCCTAATTTCGTACGGACAATATACGTATTCGTCTTTAAATCATACTCAATCGTAGTCTTGACATTCTCCGGATCACGCAAATCGGCAGGTGATTGTTTCACGATATCTTGATATTCCTCCGGTGTAGTTTTAGCTACCGGATAACGGGGAGGAATCGTATCCTCCGGAGCTTCCAGCAACTCCAATTCCGGCAAAGATGATGTATACGCAAGGTAATCAGCATTCAGCGAATACAAGCCGACACCAAACAATAATACAACGATCCATATGGAATATTTCAGTATTCGTTTTCTCATTTTCTCATTTAATTGTCAATTGTTAATCGTTAATCCTCAATTGTCAATTATCAAAGCATTCTAAGCGCAGTTTTAATTACTTGTTCCACAGCTAAAGTGGGCGAGCCTTTCAAAATAGCGGATACCGCTTTTTGCGAAGCCGCTTTCTGGAAACCCAACATAACCAATGCGGCTACGGCCTCCTCGGTTACCGCTCCATTAGAGATTGATGCCTCCGGCAAGTTTCCGGCCATACTCTCCATAGGTTTCACCTTATTTTTCAAATCTACCAAGATACGCTGGGCCGTCTTCAAACCAATCCCTTTCACGGCAGTCAATGCGGCCTCATTCTTCGAACCGATCACTTGAACCAATTCGGATGGCGGCAGAGAAGAAAGGATCATGCGTGCGGTATTCGGTCCCACTCCAGAAACGGAAGTAAGCAAAAGGAACAACTCCCTTTCGATTTTCTCGGCAAAGCCAAATAGTAAATGAGCATCTTCCCGGATTACCTCATATATATATATTTTTCCGGTAGTCTTGTTCCCAAACGCACTATATGTATTCAAGGATATATTCAGCTCGTAGCCTATACCACCACACTCCAAAATCATACGTGTAGGTGTAAGTTCCACGATTTCACCCTTTATATATTCTATCATCTATATATCTTTTTAATATTCCGTACCTATTATAACGCAAAATTAATCAAAAACGTATATCGGGTTACCATTCTTTTCCCGGATAAGGAACCTTAAAGGTTTCAAAACAACCCCGATCCTGCAATGTCACATAACATTGACGATGATCAGGTCCTCCAAATGTTAAGTTAGACGGCTGTTTTCCTGTCAATTGAATCTCTTCAACTAAATCTCCTTGCGGATTTAACAAAGCTATAGTGCCCTTATCATAACGGCAAATATAAAGATTTCCTTTCTCGTCACACTTCATACCATCCATACCGTACCCCTCAAAAGTATGAAATAGACGTTTATTCCTTAAAGTACCATCCGGGCATATATCATATACCCAGACTTTTAATTGGGCAGATTCATTAACGTACAAGCGTTTACCATCCTCACTCACAGCGATGCCATTAGTCGTTCCCATATTCGTCTCCAATAAGGAGACTTTCGCATCCGGGGTAATCAACCAAAGTTGGCCTTTTTGATTCGGCCAATCCGGGTCACTCGCATAGATATTTCCATTTGACGCGAATACGATATCGTTTGGTTGATTCATCTTTGGCTCATGAGCGAATACGCTGATCTTCTTAGATTTCATATCCACTTTTAAGATATTATGCCCTGTATAATCCGCCACGTACATATTTCCGTCTTTCCCGAAGCGGATACTATTCCCGGTAGATCCTTCCGGCAAAGTGAGAAAACAGCCATGGCTACCATCTGGGCGTACAATACCGATCGTCCCTTCTTTCTTATAATTTACGGCATATAAATTTCCTTCGCTATCTACAGCCGGACCTTCTATTCCGGAAGTAAATGTGTGCTCTGGCATCCAACCCGTTGCTTTCAATACATTCTGGGCATTTAAAGAAATCCCACAATACAGAATACCACACAGCAGACTAGCAATGACCTGTATACTTTTCATTTTCAATAATTTTACTGTTTCCAAAAACCGGGGACTAATATCGTTAATACCGTAAATATCTCCAGACGTCCTGTTAACATCAAAAAAGACAGAAACCATTTCGACACCGTGGGGACATCCGCAAAATTACTTACCGGACCAAGCGTTCCCAAGCCGGGCCCTACGTTACTTATAGCAGAAACAGCGGCACCAATCGCCTCCGAAAATCCCATCCCATCCAAAGATAAAGCCAAACAGCTCACCACGATTAACGTAATATAAGCGAACACAAAAGCTAACACACGGTGTACGATATCACCAGATACGACATGCCCGTTCATTCGTACTGGAATCACCGCATGGGGATGTGTCTGTTTCTTAAATTCATTGGAGAGATTCTTCGTTAAAATAACGAAGCGTCCCATCTTCAAGCCACCGCAAGTAGATCCGGCGCATCCACAAATAAACATCAAGATCAATGCGATAAACCAGAAAAACGGTCCCCAAGGAATATAGTCATCCGTAGCGAATCCACAGGTAGAAACCAAGGTCACCACTTGGAAAGCCGCCTTACGGAACGCATTCTCTACATCCGAGGCGAATCCAAGGTACAAGATCCACACCATGACAACGATAATAGCACTTAAAACAAAAAAGAAAAACCAGCGAAACTCCTCATCTTTAATCAATTTCTTCACATTTCCATTAAAACAGAAATAAACCAATGTCATATTGGTAGCTCCGATAAACATGAAAATAGTTATTACATACTCTATATAAGAGGAATTCCAATAAGCGATACTTGCGTTTTTGGTTGAATATCCACCAGTAGATATAGCCGTGAACGCATGATTTACCGCATCATACAAATTCATCGGACCAGCCCATAAAAGGCCGACTAAAAAAAGTGTCAGAAAAACATACACCCCCCACAGGCGTTTAGCGACTTGCGTAATACGAGGACGAAAACGTTCATGGGTTATACCGGGCGTTTCGGCATCAAACATCTGCGAGGCACCACCTCCGAAAATAGGCATCAAAGCCACGGTGAATACGACCATACCGATACCTCCCTGCCACTGTGTAAGACTCCGCCAGAATAAGATACCTTTAGGCAACGCCTCTATATTCGTTAAAATAGTAGAGCCGGTAGTCGTAAATCCAGACATGGTCTCGAAAAAGGCATCGGTCACATTATCTATATATCCTCCAATATAGAATGGTAACATTCCAAATAAAGAGAATAAAATCCAAGTCAATGTCACGATCAACATTCCTTCCCGCCGACCGGCCGAGTGTTCATTCGCCTTAAAGCCCATAGAGTAGAACAAAAAACCGGTCCCGAATAAGATTCCGCTTGAAATAAGAAGCGGATATACATCACTCCCCCGATAAAGGAAGGCTACGACGGTAGCGGCCAGCATAAAAAAAGTCTCAAGGATGAACATCACCCCTAGCATCTTCACTATAAAACGTACGTTCAACATAACTATCAACTAGTTAAAGTAGTCCTCCAGCTTACGCATAGCCGTATCCAGGCAGAATACGACAACATGATCGTATGCCTGTATCTGAGTATCACCCTTGATCATCATAGGTTCACCGTCACGAATCAACCCACCGAGAGTCATATCTTTCGGCAGACGGAGATCCTTGACTTGTTTCTTGGTAATCTTTGAATCCGGTCGAGCCACCAACTCCGCTACATCCGCATTCGCAAAGGTCAAACATTTCACGTTAGAGACATCCGCATCCAGAAGAAATTGATAGATATGGCTGGCCGCTATCAGCTTTTTGTTGATAACCGAACCGATGTCCATACTTTCCGCCAATTGGATATAATCGATATTCTCAATCTTAGCGATTGTCTTAAACACACCTAAACGCTTAGCGGCCAGACATGCCAATATATTCGTGCTGGAATTTTCCGTCAAAGCTATAAAAGTCTGCGCATCCTTGATGCCTTCTTGCATCAACAAATCAGTATCACGGCCATCTCCGTTTATAATCAAGACATTACTAGGCACTACCTCAGCGATTCGATGACTTTTCTCTTTATTAGCCTCAATTACTTTTACCCGGATGTTATTAGGTAAATATTGGCAAGCACGGATAGCGATACGGCTTCCTCCCATAATAATAACCTTCTTTACTTCCGGATCTTTCTTTCCGGCCAGTAAGCGCACATCCTCTATATGAGATCGGGTCGTCGTAAAGAATACGATGTCACCAGACTCTATCCGGTCCGTACCACGGGGGATTATCGTCTCGTTCTTTCGCTTAATAGCGACAATATGATATAGCTTCTGCTCATTTAGCAATTCGGCCAATACCCGGTTCACCAAACGGGAATTATCCCGAACTTTAACACCTATCAGAATTAAAGCTCCACCAAACAGCTCCCAATATTGGCGTGTCCACGGACGGCGTACAGCTGTCACGATCTCCTTAGCCGCCAACATCTCAGGATAAATCATCGAGTTGATTCCTAATTTCTCGAACAGCTCTTTATTTTTGGGTAATAAATATTCGTAATTATTGATTCGGGCCAACGTACGATGCGCTCCTAGATTATGAGCCAACATACAAGCCGTCACATTGGTAGTCTCCTCGGGAGTAACACTTACGAACAAGTCCGCTTTCTTGATCCCCGCTTCCTCCAAATCTCTAAGCGAGGTCGGATTCCCGACCATAGGGAGAATCTCCATGCTAGATTTTGAAAAATTCAGCCGTTCCTCATTCGGATCCATCAAAATGATGTCCTGATTCTCTTGAGATAACATTTTCGCTAAATGTGTACCTACTTCTCCCGCACCGGCTATGACAATTTTCATATTTTATTAATTGACAATAATCAATTCTCCTTTTTCAACTGTTTCGCAATGCTCTCGGCATCCATACCACATAATTGATACAGTTCCGGTATAGAACCATGCTCGATAAACGCATCCGGCACTCCGATACGCTTTACATGAGGCGTATAACCATTGTCTGCCATAAACTCAAGGACAGCGCTACCAAAACCACCTTTTATCACTCCATTCTCTACCGTAATAATACGGTTATATTTCCGCCCGATCTCATGCAACAGCTCCTCATCCAACGGTTTCAAGTAGATCATATCGTAATGGGCTATCGATACCCCCTCTTCTTTCACCATCTCGATGGCTTTGATCACCTCGTTTCCGATCGGTCCGATAGAAAGTACGGCGATATCATCCCCGTCACGCAACTTTTTCCCTTTTCCTATAGGCAATACTTGCATCTCGTTACGCCAATCTTTCATCTCCCCCTTACCTCTAGGGTAACGGATTACGAACGGGCCATTAAAAGCAGCATAGCCTGTATACATCAAATTCCGTAAATCCAACTCATTCAATGGGGAAGCGATTACCAAATTCGGTATCGGACGAAGATATGCTAAATCAAACACGCCATGATGTGTAGCTCCATCCTCTCCCACTAATCCCGCACGATCCAGACAGATCACCATATGTAGTTTTTGCAAAGCTACATCATGGATAACCATATCATACGCACGCTGCATAAACGAAGAATACACGTTGCAGAAAGGTATCATTCCCTCCTTAGCTAATCCGGCAGAGAAAGTTACGGAATGTCCTTCCGCAATTCCCACATCAAACGCACGATCCGGGAAGGCTTTCATCATATAAGTCATCGAGCAGCCGGAAGGCATAGCCGGAGTTACGCCTACAATACGCTCATCTTTCTCCGCAAGCTCTACCAATGTATGACCGAACACGTCTTGATATAATTGAGGTTCATCTAATTTACGAACGATAATACGCTGGCCGGTTTCCTTATTGAACTTTCCGGGAGCATGCCATTCCGTAGCGGACTCTTCCGCAGGTTTAAAGCCTTTTCCTTTTTTCGTTTTGATATGCAACAGCTTAGGGCCTTGCATATCTTTTATATCATTCAATACCTTCACCAGATAATTTACATCATGCCCATCCACCGGACCGAAGTAACGGATGCTGAAGCCTTCAAATAAATTATGTTGCTGGGTAAGCAATGCTTTAAGGCTATTGTTAAAACGTAAGATGTTTTCCCGGCGATCGTTATTGATGAGCTTGATCTTCTTTAAGCCTCGATACACATCGTATCTCATTTTATTATAGGCTTGACTCGTCGTTATATCCACTAAATACTGGCTAAGACCACCTACGCTATGATCTATCGCCATATCGTTATCATTCAGGATAATCAACAAATTATTAGGGTTGGCAGACGCATTATTCAACCCCTCGAAGGCGAGTCCTCCGGTCATAGCGCCATCCCCGATCACGGCGATCACATGGCGATCCAGTTCCTTCTTCAAGGCCGAGGCTACCGACATACCCATCGCCGCAGAGATTGAATTTGAGGCGTGTCCGGCGATAAAAGCGTCATACTCACTTTCCGCAGGATTAGGGAATCCGCTAATTCCTTTAAACTTACGGAGCGTATGGAAAATATCTTTCCTTCCTGTAAGTATTTTATGTCCGTAAGCTTGATGCCCGACATCCCAGACAATACGGTCATAGGGGGTATTGAATACATAATGAAGGGCGACTGTCAGCTCTACCGTACCAAGGCTTGCACCTAGGTGACCGGGATTCTCAGACAAAACATCGATAATATATTGACGCAAATCGGCACATACCTGCTCCAACTTATCCTGTGACAAAAGTCTCAGGTCTTCCGGAAAATGAATGCTATCCAATAGGTGTTCAACTTTGCTTTCAGCCATGTCTGCTAATTTTTCTGGCAAAAATACAGAATAAACGGCATATATAATAGTATTGTTCTGTCATTTCTTAGACAAGGGGGAAATCCATATTGATTTTAACAGCTAAATCCTATAAAATTTCATAGTTATGTTTTTTTCAAAACATAGTTATGAGTTGTGAATTTCATAACTATGAATTTTTCAAGTTATAATATAGTCATGAAATAACACCATTTGGAAATAAAAATAGCCCAACCACACCAAATTTGATCTCTTAAAAAGCACAATAAGTCTAATATTTCCAAACTATCACCTATACACCTAATAATCAACATACAATAAAATCGTATCTATCCAAGCTCCGATTAGTATCCATAGTATTTTGAATTTCTATTAATACTAATCGCTATTTCTAAGGATAGTAAAGCAGGCTACAATGGAGCCTATTTTCAAGAAATATACAATAAACAGAATGACTCCCGGCTGATTAATGATACGTTTAGCGGTAAAACATATACATAGATACGTTTTCAAGTAAAGATTCGTATTTGGTACAGTTGTCCAAATAAAAAAGAGCTGTGCTTCCCATTTTACCGAGAAGCTTAACAGCTCTTTCTTCTTACAAAACCTCTTAATTTTTTATTCCAAGGTAAAGCTACCGGTCAAGTGTCCCAACCGATGTAACAACACAACCTGATACTGGCCATTTGCTTCTCCCGCTAAAGAGAAAGAATAAGTTCCACCTGCCTCTGAAGAAACAACATCTTCATAGACTTTCACTCCTTTATCATTCATGACACATACGGTCAAGTTTGATAAAGCATCTTCAAAGCTCAAGGAAAGGATGTCTCCTTCGATTGATGCAACTGGAGGACGATGTGTGTCAGCGGAACGATAACGTTCATCATCCCAAGCTCCTTCTGTTGGAATAATATCTCCAAATACAGATTGAACTAAAAATAACGCAAAAAAAATTGCACAAAAAATAAATCTGTTCACATTTTTCATAATATCTTGTGTATTAATTGTGCAACAAACATACAACGACTTTGCTAGTGATTCAACTACTACTATTGCACAAAATATGCACATTTACTACAAATACTCTCGGATAAATCTATCAAACTTTTCTGAAGATCCTTTTTCTTGAGGATATATTTTCTCATAAAGACGCTTTCTTATCATTGATACATTTGTTGGAGTAGTTACGATCAACATCGCAATTGTTACTGGAGGAACATTAGCTTTAATTAAACAACAAACACGCAACTCAGTTGTAGTCAACTTTGAGAATATAGTCATCAAACGTCGTGTAAACTTATCAAAGGTTTCATCCAAAGCTTTAAATAATTCATTCCAATCTTCTTCTTTAGGTCTCCATTCTTCTTTCATATGGAATTTATAATAAATATCAGACATCTGAAAACTCTCTATTAAAAACCGATTTTCAGTTTTAACATATCTTAAATTCTGATTTTCAGTTTCCAACTTCATTTTTCGAAGAGCCATCAACTCTTTCTCTTTTTCATTGTAAGCTCTAGATGATTTTTGCAACATTTCTTCTAATTCCCTAATAAGTTTTTCATTTTCCTCAATGCGAGTCAGATCTGCTTGGTGTTTTTTTTCTAGAGCCTGTAATAGCTCCCTATGCTCTTGTAAACGCAACTTTTTCTTTTTCATCTGCACATATCCTAAAACTGATATCACGACAATCACGACAACACTTATAATTAAAATCAAAGTCACAGTTAAATTCTTTACTTTCAACTTATTCAACAAGACTTCAGATTGTAATAGTTTAGCTTCTGTTTTATGATAATCATATATTTTCTCTATTCGTCTTATTGATTCCGTTTTCTTTGTTTGGTTTACAGAATCTCTTAAAACTTCATATCTAATCTGATTATTTGCATAACCTTTCCAATTTTCCCGGAATCTCTCCAACTGAGCTAAATGATAATAAGCTGCAGCTTGTGTTTGTAACCTAGAGCTGTTGCTACTATATCCTAAATAATAATACGCTGAATCAACTTGGTTAGTTTTTTGATAATATTTCCCTAACACAAAATAAGAAGAATCTAACATTGACTTTTTTAAAGGAGAACTTAAGACCTTCTCAATATACTCTAGCCCTTTTGAATAATTATCAATATCTAAATACAGATTAGCCAATTCTCTATATACAGAGGATTTACTCTTCTGATCACAAAAGTATAACGCCTTTTCATAATAAAAAATAGCACTATCCATTTTATTTAAAGCTGTCATGTTCCGTCCAATATCTCTCAGTACATAAGATTGCCCAATCGAATCATAAAGGGCTTCGAAACAATATAAAGCTTTTTTTTGGTAAAGAACCGCTTTTTCATATACTTCTTGATAGGTATAAAGCATCCCTATACTATTATATAAACGTCCAAGAAAAGCATAATCAGTAATCTCCATCTCATTTTGTAAAGCTTTCAAATAATAATCCTGCGCCCGTGGAGCATCTTTCAAATCATCAACAACACGTCCTCTATAATACCAAGCTTTTGCTTTTCTTTTCACATCATCTGTCTTATCAAAATATTCTGTAGCTATTGCAATTAATGAGTCTGACTCGTGCTTCTTATAAGTTTTATCTTCAGCTTCTGTCAAAAGTAGGTAGTACATAGCACGATCCTTTTCTGAAAGATCATTTACATCTTGTATTGTTGATAGCAATGTTAAAACGCTATCGGGATGTTGGGACATTATCTTTTCCGCATGTTCATATAGACCTGAGTGATGGCTACATGACATTAGTCCAGTAATAAAGAACAGAAAAAAGACGTATAGATTGTTTTTCATACTCTGTAACATTTTTATTTTCCACAAATGTAAGTAAAATCTCTAATCCTAAAAGTCTTGATTTTTACTGAATTAGACACACACGAGGATTTACGGGTATTTGCATTCCTCCATCTGTTTTGAAAATCAAAACGGATCAAACACCCCGCAAATAAGAAGTAAGTTTAAACTCTTTTACCTTTTAAATACACACAGAAGCACTAGAATACGCAGGATTACTCTAGTATTAGGGCAACAAAGACAACACAAGAGAGTGAACCTTGCCATTGCTGGCAACTACCTGTTCACCCGAAGCCCAGTTCTCTCCTCCATTGAAATCTGATATTTTTCCTCCGGCCTGCAATAGAATCAAGGCACCAGCGGCTACGTCCCAAGGGCCTAAATAGGCTTCTATACGGGCATCAAAACGTCCTGCTGCCACATAACACAGTTCAGCGGCGGCAGATCCCATCAAACGGGTACCTCCCGCAAAACCATACAACCTATCAACCAAATGAGCGGCTACCGGACGATAAGCATCAGAGTTATAAGGGAAACCCAACGCAATGAAAGCGTTATCCAGTACTGAGACATCCGATACATGTATCTCATTCCCATCCAAGTAAGCCTTACCACCTTTCACTGCATAAAAACACTCGTCCCTACACACCTCATAGACTACTCCTAACAATAACTCCTTCCGATTTCTTAAAGCGATACTCACGCAATAAGGTGCGATATCATGAATATAGTTTGAAGTGCCGTCCAATGGATCAATTACCCAACAATATTCCTCATCGGTCAAACTTCCAGAGCCTTCCTCCGCGATAAAACCAGCCTCGGGTAGCAAAGTAGACAAAGCCTCTATGATCTGTCGTTCCGATTCTTTATCCACATAAGATACATAGTTATGAGCACTTTTTTCCTCCACTAAGTTCCGGTCAAACTTTCGGCGTTCTTCTTTTAAGAATGTCGCAGAAGCACGAGCTATTTCTCGAACCTCCTTACACAAATAGGCTAAATCTAATTCCATACCGTTCATTTTATTTTGGCAAATGTAATGATTTCCATTTATAGTAATCTCATTTTAGCGACAAATGAGACCACATGGAAACGTAAAAATAATACCTATTACGAATTTGCCCTAAAACTCTGCCTTTAAGAAATATTATATTATCTTTGTGTTATGTTCAGCTAAAAAGATTGAGCTATGAAAACAATACATTATCTTTCAATCATCATCTTATCATTCAGCAGTCAAATACTTTTGGCACAGAATGATACTTTAGTCGGTGTATTGCGTGACATCAGCGATAAAATAATCAAACGCTATCCGGTCACGCTAGGCAGTCAGAATCCGATCACCGTGAAAACGAACAAACATGGCGTATTCACCATCCCGGGGGCTAACCTGAATGATACCTTGTTCGTCACTATTAAGAAAACAAGAAATGTAGTCAAAGTCCCGGTCAACGGATACAATTATATAACCATTACTTTAGAGAATAGCACATTCAACGCAAAGCGTAGTTTTGAACCGGATGAGGCCCTGAAAGAAATTATGGAAAGGGAACGAAACAAAATAGTAAGCTCAAGCGTTATGAATAAAGAAGAGATACAGAAAACCGGATGCCGGGATCTCTATTGCCTGCTACGAAGGATGAGTGGCATAACATTCGCCGATGGTTCCGTACGTATCCGTGCGAGCGTTTCCCTAAACAGTCCTAGTGACCCGCTAGTAGTGGTAGACGGTATACCGATGGACCTATCTGTTCTAAACACGATGCCCGTGGAAGATGTCTCGGAATTAAGAGTATTGAAAGACGCCGGTGAATACGGGGTAAGAGGCGCAAACGGAGCGATCGTCATAAAAACAGGCAAATAAACAAATAAGAAAAAGAGAAACGTATCAATATGAGAGTATGGATTAAACGGATAGGAGTGATATGCCTAATACCGATCGCATTGGTATTGTTACTCTCTATATTACTATATATACCTCCTTTCCAAAACTTCGCGGTACGGAAAGCGACCGAATATGCGGGAAAAGCGACTGGTATGCAAATCGGGATCGAGCAGATTAGGCTATCTTTCCCGTTAGACCTTACGGTTAAGGGTGTCGAGGTCGTAAATCCTCCCGCCGATACTTTGTTGAGTTTACAGAGCTTGACGGTACGGGTTCGTGCCCTTCCTCTTTTGCGGAAGCAAGTATTGGTAGAGGCGATCGACCTCCGGAACGTAAAGGTTAACACCGGGACTATGATTGAAGGTATAGAAATCAAAGGATTCTTGGGAAAGCTTTACCTGCACGCCGATCGTATAGACCTGTCCGAGGAGAAAGCTACATTTAATACCGTAGATTTATCCGATACCGCCATTACCCTTCTATTAAATGATTCAACCTCGAAAGAAGACACGACTTCCACACCTCTGAACTGGGTACTCAAGCTGGATAAAATTAGTTTGGACCGGGTAGCCTTCGCCCTACAAATGCCCTCGGATTCCTTACGCCTTACGGCTTTCGTAAATAAAGCCGGGCTAAATAACGGCCTCGTAGATCTTGGAGCGGAACAATATAAGGCGAGAAACTTTGACATAACGAATTCTACATTCGCTTATGACGGGAATTACGCGGCACCCGAGCAAGGACTCGATTTCTCCCATATCAGTTTAACGAACCTGAACACCTCTATCGATTCCATCTTATATCAAGGAAAAGAAATAAACGCCCACATCAAGGAATTCTTCGTGGAAGAACGTTCCGGCCTCAAGGTTTCGGCATTGGCAGGAAATGTCCGGAGTGACCATGAACAGATAGACGTACCGGACCTACTTCTCCAGACACCAAATTCCGAAGTGAGATTGACAGCGACTATCCCTTGGAGCTCCCTCGAGAACCATCCGCAAGGTAGCATGAAAGCCCTGTTAAACGCCTCGTTGGGGAAAGAGGATTTATTGATAGCGGCAGGTTCTCTTCCGGAGGATTTCAAGAAAGCCTACCCGGACAAGCCTCTCGCTATTACGGCTGGCGTAGAAGGCAACCTCTCCAGTATACGTATCACACAAGGCGATATCATGCTGCCGGGAGCGTTTCAGATGAACGTCACGGGTAGCATGGAGTCCGTGACGGATAGCATCCGGCGAACCGGTGAGATTCAGTTAAACGCTCGATCCGGTAATCTGGACTTTTTGCTGGCGATGCTTCCCGCCTCCCAACGGGATCAATTTGCCATTCCGGCAGGAATTCAGTTGAAGGGGGAAGCTACAGTCGCAAATCAAGAATACCGCACCGAGCTTGTTCTTACCCAAGATAAAGGCAAAGTAGGTCTGACCGCCCGCTATAATCCGGTAAAACTGGCTTATGAGGCTAATTTACGGATAGACAGTCTGGAACCTACTCATTTCATGCCTAAAGACTCTCTATTTTGGCTGACCGCCTCTGTTAAAGCAGAAGGCCGGGGCACAGACCCTTTCTCTGAACGTACATGGGCCAAACTGGACGGTAAGATATCGGATATACGCTATGGCGCCTCATCGGTATCAGACGTATCCATCGATGGCTCTCTGGAAAAGAACTTACTGAAAGTGGACTTGCTTAGCAAATACCCGTTGGCGAAAATGGATGTCTCCTTAAACGCGACCCTCCACAAGCACGAGGTGAAAGCGATGTTGATAGCGGATGTAGAGAACATGGATTTACAGGGTATGCACTTAATGGCAAATCCCTTCGCCACCTCTTTCCAGCTCTTCGCCGAGGCAGAAAGTAATCTGGATGAAGATAACACGATCGACGTTACCTTAGGAAACTGGGAGGTCGTCACCCCGAAACAAAGTTTCAAGCCGAAAACGCTGACCTTGCATGCCCGGACGGATATCGATACCACCCGTGTGTCTTTCCACGCCGGGGATTTAGGGATCATCCTCACGGGTAATGATTGCATACACCACATCACGGATAAGTTGACTAAGGTATCGAACGATATCACCCTCCAATTGGAACGGGACTCGACAGTCAATCTGGAGATCCTTCGCCCGCTCCTCCCCGATATGTACCTCGAGGTACGGGCAGGACAGGACAATCCGATCTACAACTATCTCCAAACCTATTACGTAGATTTCAAGAGCATCGCCATGAACGCCTATACCTCACCGGAAACGGGTATACGCATGGATGCCTCCATTTACGATCTGGCACGGGATACGATACAGATCGATACCATCCGGGCGGAGATGCACCAAGATTCGCTCGGATTACTCTATAGCGCCCAAGTGATCAAGAATAAATACAGGCAGCAACAACCTTTCAGCGCCGGGCTGGACGGGCAAATACGTTATGGCTTCGGCGACGCCCGCCTTTATTTCAAGGACGGGAAAGGCGAGACCGGCTTGTTGCTCGGAATCCGGGCCGATAAGATACAGAACGGGGTCAAGTTCCATCTCTTCCCCGATGATCCGATCATAGCGTTCCGCCCTTTCAAGCTGAACCCGGATAATTACGTCGTGGTACGCAGCATGAAGGATATCGAGGCGAACCTGCGACTCAGCGGAGATAATAACGCCGCCCTCTGGATACACTCCCAAGCGGAAAGTGACGAGATGGAGGAAGTCCACGCCGAGTTGAACCAGATCGACCTTGGGGTTATCTCCAACGCATTCAGTTATATCCCGCCGATGAAAGGTATATTGAACGCCGATTTCCAGTACGCTCCTTCCGACTCGGCCTTCATGGTCGTGGCGGATATGAACATTGATGATCTGTATTATGAGAACGAGCGGGTCGGCGAACTCATGTTCAACGCAGTCTATCTACCTTTAGAGCAGGGGAACCATCAAGTGGATATGCACCTTTTCCGGGACCGGAAAGAGGTGAGTGCCATTACCGCCTTATACCAGATGGGCGAGACCGACCATATCAGCGGTAATATCGAGTTCATGCACTTCCCCTTGGATATCGCCAACCCGTTCATCCCGGATGATATGGCGAAAATGGGCGGAGACCTCGATGGTACACTCGCTATCAGCGGACAAAGCGATAAACCCATGACCGAGGGATATCTGATTCTCGATACCGCTTCCGTTTATGTAGGCGCCGCAGGTTCTACCTTCCGTTTCGACGATAAGAAGATAGAGATAAAGAACAACCGAATCTTGTTCAACCAATATGGTATTTACGCATACAACAAGAATCCGTTTATCATCAACGGAGAAGTGGATTTCAACGATTTATCCCGCATGACCGCCAATCTTAAACTAACGGCGAATAACTTGCAACTGCTGAACGTTAAGAAAAACGAGGAAAGCCTTGTCTACGGAAAGCTGTTCGTCAACTTGAATTCTACCGTACGCGGGCCGTTGGATGCCTTGACCATGCGAGGGGACTTGCAGTTATTGGGCGGGACGAATATCACCTACGTGCTGAAAGACTCCCCGTTGACCGTGCAAGACCGTATGTCGGACATGGTAACCTTCACCTCTTTCACGGATACTTTACGTCGGCGCATGCCTCGTAAGCCCCCGTTGCCGATGGGAGGCATGGACATGTTGATGACGATCCACATCGATCCCGCCGTACAAGCGAACGTGGATTTAAGTCCCGACCAGTCCAACCATATCAATTTGGAGGGTGGCGGCGACCTTTCCTTCCAGTATACCCCGCAAGGCGATATGTTCTTGAACGGACGCTACACGCTGACGGGCGGAACCATCAAGTACTCCATCCCGGTGATCCCGCTGAAGGAGTTCAACGTACAGGAGGGTAGCTACGTGCAATGGACGGGCAACCCCATGGACCCGACCTTGAACCTTACGGCTACCGAGCGAGTCCGTACGTCCGTCACCCTAACCGGGCAATCATCGCCCCGCTTGGTGAATTTCGACGTAGGCATCGAACTGACCCAACAACTGGAGAACCTTGGGTTGCAATTTACCCTCACCGCCCCGGAAGACATGGCGATGCAAGAGGAACTAACCTCGAAAGGTCCGGAGGAACGGGCGAAGCTGGCTGTCAGCATGCTCGTGACCGGTATGTACCTCGGCGGCGGTGGCGGCAGCGGCAAGGTGAACATGAATATGGGAGACGCCTTGACCAGCTTCTTGCAAAGCGAGATCAACAACATCGCCGGAAGCGCCTTGAAGTCCGTGGATATCAGTTTCGGCATGGAGACGTACGACGATAATGGCGACGCCGGAGGTGGTACCCGTACCGACTACTCCTTCCGCTTCGCCAAGCGATTCTATAATGACCGTATCCGTGTGGTTCTAGGCGGCCGTATCTCTACCGGCGAGAACATTAACAACGGGCAGGCGCAGCCGTTCATCGACAACGTATCCGTAGAATACCGGCTGGACAGCAGCGGTTCCCGATACGTCAAGCTCTTCCACGACAAGAACTACGAGAGCCTGCTGGAAGGCGAGATCACGGAGACCGGAGCCGGTATCGTGCTCCGCAAGAAAATGATGCACCTCAGGGAGTTATTCAACTTCAAGAAAACGAAAGTGAAACCCATAAATGATGAAAAGGAATGAAAAGCATTTTAATATATTTTAGGCGGGACGACTCCCTCGGGCGGGGGAGGATGTCTCCCTCGGGCAGGGGAGAGTGTCTCCCTCGGGCAGGGGAGGATGTCTCCCTCGGGCGAGGGAGAGCGTCTAACCCGAGCGGGGGATGGCACATCGCCACCGGGAGCATCCTCCTATCCGTACTTCTTCTCTCCTCTTGCTCCACCACGAAGAACCTTCCCGAGGGAGCGGTCCTATATACCGGTATCAAGAAAATAGAGGTGAAGAACGAGGATAAGACCAAACCCGGCGAAGCCGCCTTGGAAGAGGTCGAGGCCGCCCTAGCCTATCCTCCCAACAACGCCTTGCTGGGAAGCTCCTCGATCCGGATGCCTTTTCCTTTCGGCCTGTGGGTCTACAACGCTTTCGTGAACAAGAAAGGGAAGGTCGGCAAGTGGATCTTCAACAAACTAGCGTCGAAACCGGTGCTGATCACCACCGTGAACCCGGATGTCCGCGTCAAGGTAGCCCGGAACCTATTGAACGAATACGGTTATTTCAACGGAGAGACTTCTTTCGAGGTCATACCCGATCCCAAGAATCCCCGGAAGGCGAAGCTGGAATACAGTGTCACCATGAACGATCCGTATACGCTGGACAGCATCCAATACGTCCATATCCGTCACCGTGCCGACTCATTGATCGATGCCACGATCGGCGATCGTATCCTCCACAAAGGAGAGAATTTCAATGTCGTCCAATTGCAAGCCGAGCGGGAACGCATCTCGTCCTTGCTCCGTAACAACGGATATTACTATTTCCGTCCCGATTTCATCACCTATCAAGCGGATACCTTGTTGAACCCCGGGAAAGTGGCCTTACGGGTGGCCCCGAAGGAAAGCCTGCCCCCCTCGGCCCTCCGCCCTTGGAAACTCGGGAATATATCCGTCTGGCTAAACGGCTATCAGAATGAGACTCCCACGGACTCGATCCGCTATAAGGACCTTACGATCCATTATGAGGGTAAGCTAAGGGTTCGCCCCTCGGTCATTTACAACCGTTTATATTTCAAGCCGGGGGAACTTTATAACCAACGGGCGCAGGAACGGACGCAAACGGCCCTGTCCCGCTTGGGTATCTTCCGTTATGCCGAGTTGCAATATTCCCCCCGTGATACCATGCGCCGCCAAGATACGCTGGATCTGCGGATCAATACGGTCTACGATCTTCCATTGGACGGCGAGCTCGAGTTGAACGTTACCGCCAAGAGCAACGACCAAGTGGGTCCGGGCGCCATTTTCAGCGTGACCAAACGGAATGTCTTCGGAGGGGGCGAGACCTTCGGCGTGAAACTCCGCGGCTCTTACGAATGGCAGACCGGAAACAAGCTGGATGGTAGCAACTCCAAGATCAACAGTTATGAGTTAGGCTTGACTACCACGCTGACTTTCCCACGGGTATTGTTCCCTACATTCAGCAAACGGGACATGAATTTCCCGGCCAGCACCACCTTCCGCCTCTATGCGGACCAGATGAACCGGGCCCGTTTCTTCAAGTTGCTGGCATTCGGTGGTGACGCCTCGTATGAGTTCCAGCCTACCGCCACGTCTCATCATTCCATCACCCCTTTCAAGCTGACGTTCAACTTGCTCCAGCATACCACGCATGAGTTCGACAGCATTACCAACGTGAACAAGGCCCTAAAGAAGAGTTTGCAAAATCAATTCATCCCGGCCATGAACTATACCTATACCTATGATGATTCCCCGATTACCAGTCGCCGGAACCATCTTTGGTGGCAGGCATCCGTTACCCAAGCGGGCCTTGTCTTGGATGGGATTTATGCGTTAGCCGGGAAGAAATTCAATAAAGAGGATAAGGAATTACTCGGCAACCCCTTCGCCCAATTCATCAAGGGAACCGCCGAGATACGTTATAATTACGCCCTCGGGCATAAGCAATATCTCGTAGGCCGATTAATGGCCGGCGCTATTTATAGCTACGGCAACGCCCGTACCTCCCCTTATAACGAGCAATTCTACATCGGCGGAGCGAATAGCATCCGTGCCTTTACGATCCGCAGCATCGGTCCCGGACGCTACTACCAGAACAGCGACAACAATAAATACGCTTACATCGACCGTACGGGTGATCTTAAATTCGAGGCCAACCTCGAATACCGCTTCCCGATCCTTGGCGACCTGCATGGGGCCACTTTCCTCGACAGCGGTAACATCTGGCTGATCCGAAACGATCCGGATCGTCCCGGCGGACAACTGAAATGGGGTAGCTTCCTCAAGGATCTAGCCTTGGGAACCGGCTTCGGCCTGCGTTACGACCTCACCTTTATCGTCATCCGTTTCGACGTGGGTATCGGTCTGCATCTCCCTTACGATACCGGAAAGAAAGGCTATTACAATATCCCGAAATTCAAGGACGGCATGGGTTACCATTTCGCTATCGGATACCCCTTCTAGCTGTTCCATTCCTAGGATTCTGTGGTCTTATCCAAGGTATTTCATTTTCAATAGGTCAACCCTAATTGGAAATGAGATACTTTTGCGCTCTCATTTTAATAACAAACAGATTAATTAACGAACAGAATCATGAAGAAGATTTTTTACTTAATGTTGGTAGCCCTTACTGTGGGTATGTTCACCGCTTGCGACGACGATGATGAGAATACCCCTCAAATCAACAACCCGGAACCCAAGGAACAATGGGGCAAGACGCTTCGAGGCGACAATCAAACCCTACTGGCCTTTCCTGATATCTATGCCGATTATTGGGAATACACCTATTCTTACAAAGATAATCCAAACATCGGCCTTCGTTTGACTGGAAAGTTCCCGAAGTCACGCTTCTTCAACTTCACGGTTTATAACGACGAGACCCAAATAGACGTATCCAGCATTGAAGACGTAAATATCCAACCCGACGACAGCTCCATCAACCCTTATGTAAAGGAAACAGATGACTACGGAGCAAATGGCTATACGATTTACATCATTCCCGCTAACACCCCCGCCAGCGCACGTGCCTCGATGAAGAACGTATGTGAGTTCCCGGAGGATGTCAATATGGTCTCCATTTTCATGCGTCTTTACTTGGCGAAACAATATAGCGGCGATGAGTATGGCGGCGTGGACATGCCTGCTATCCAAGCTTTCGACGTGACTACAGGTGAGGAAGTAGATTTCCTGAAGCGTGAGGTCTGCAACATCCACGAATCGTTGAACTTGCCGCCGATGGATTTCTCCGCCGACCTGCCGCAACTCCCGTTCATGCGTGCCCCGCTGAGCCTAATGTACCCGAACAGCCCGGCAGAATACCTATTCGCCCGCATCAAACTGAACGAAGGGGAGGTAGCTACTTTCCGTTTCATCCCTCCTACGGCTCCTAAAAGCGTAAGCGAATACGCCACCGCCGATGTACGATACTGGTCCATATGCCTTGGGTCAGCCGAGACCTACTCGTATGCCTCTATTTATGACGAGGAAATGCCTAAAGTGGACAAGGAAGGTTTCGTAACCTTTATCATAGCGGACGCCAACTCCGCCAAACTGCCCGATCTCCAAGCCAAGGCGGAAGCCAACGACGGTACATATATACTGACTTGGAACCGTAAGGAGCAAGGAGACGGAATCCTTGCCTTGTACCGCAACATGGTGATCAACGAGAATTATCCACATTCCATGCGCAAGCTGATGGAGTCCGTTCCTCTAGCGGCCGCCGGCGGCGATATGAGCGGTTTCAACCCGATGAAGATGATCGCCATGCTCGCTATGGGCAACTGGGGACCGCAAGGCTATAAATTCAGCGAGGACGATTTCTTGAGCGATAGCTTCAATTACGCCAATATCCGAAGAATGAAATAAACCAATAGACATATCGTATTTTCAAGTCCCCTCGTATCCGGTCTTAACCGGAACAAGGGGACTTCCTTTTCACACTCTTATCATAAACCATGGAATTTAGATTCCTTATAGACGGGCGGTAATATAATCAATGATCTGCAGACAAAGGTTTGTGGTCTGCTCGTTCACGTCCAGTTCCGGATTCAGCTCTACCAAATCCATCGACTTAACCAGATTCGTAGACAACATATGATCCACGAAGTTATTAAACTCATCCGGCATCAGTCCCTCACACACACGGGTTCCCGTGCCCGGAGCGAAACGGGGGTCTATGCTATCCACGTCTATGCTGAAATGCACGTTGCGGATCTTCCGTTCCTTCAATTTCCGCTTGATATCCTCAGCTACGAAGCCGATGCCTTTCAGATGGATCGTCTCCATCGTATAGACACTCAGCTTCTCCCGCTCGATCAAATCCCACTCGCCCTCATCCAGACTGCGGGTCCCGACCAAGAATACGTTCTGCGGATTCACCTTATTCCCGGGAGCGTAGATATTCACCAGTTCCTCGCTTCCCATCCCCATCAACGCACTCAAAGGCATCCCGTGGATATTACCACTGGGAGAAGTCTCGCTGGTATTGATATCCCCATGAGCGTCCAGCCAGATAATGCCGAAATCATCATAACATTTACCCACGCCCGAGGCGCTACCTAAACCCAGCGAATGATCCCCGCCAATCACCAAGGGGAACGCTCCTCCACGCAATGTATCATAAACCAACTCCGCCAGATTTGTATTCACCTCCACGATCGCATCCAGATATTTCATGCTGTTACCCCGTACGAACTTATCCGCCTCGCTAACAGGGGGTACATACAAATTACCCAAGTCAAAGGCTTTATGCCCGTTCTTCCGGATCACCCCCATCAATCCCCGTTCCCGAAGGTGGTTCGGGGCACGCTCTACGCCAGCCCGGTCACATCCCAGATTCAAGGGAACACCTATTACATTTATCTTCATACACTAGAATTTAGCGAACGTATCTCGTATAATGCCAATCGCTTCCATCATTTGCTCCTCCGTAATCACCAAAGGAGGCGTGAAGCGGATGATATGATCGTGGGTAGGCTTGGCTATCAAGCCGTTTTCCTTCAACGCCAAACAGATGTCCCATGCCGTCTTCCCATCTTTAGGTTCCGTCACGACAGCGTTCAACAAGCCCTTACCCCGTACTTTCTTTATCATAGGATTATTAATCCGCTCCATCTCACCACGGAACAGCTCACCCATCTTAAACGCATTCTCCGACAAATGCTCGTCACGTACCACCTCCAAGGCGGCGATAGCGACTTTCGCCGCCAACGGATTTCCACCATACGTAGAACCGTGCTCTCCCGGAGCGATCGTAAGCATGATCTCATCGTCTGCCAATACCGCCGAGACCGGACTGACCCCACCGGACAACGCCTTTCCCAAGATCAAGATGTCCGGACGAATCCCCTCGTAATCGCAAGCCAATAACTTACCGGTACGGCCGATACCCGTCTGTATCTCGTCCGCGATAAACAACACATTCTTTTGATGACAAAGATCATAGCAAGCCCGCAGATAACCATCGTCGGGCACCACTACCCCAGCCTCACCTTGGATCGGTTCCACCAAGAAGCCTACTACATCAGGATCTTTCAGGGCCTCGGCCAACGCATCCACATTATTATAGGGTATCTTTATAAACCCGGGTGTATAAGGGCCGAAATCGGCGTATGAGCTAGGGTCCGTACTCATGGAAATAATCGTAATCGTACGTCCATGGAAATTCTCGCTACAAACCACGATCTTCGCACGTTCCGGGGCAACCCCTTTCCGACGATATCCCCACCGACGGCAAAGCTTCAAGGCCGTCTCTACCGCCTCGGCTCCCGTATTCATCGGCAGAAGTTTGTCATAGCCGAAGAATTTGCAAGTAAATTCCATGTATTCACCAAGTATATCAGCATGAAAGGCACGAGACACGAGCGTAAGCCTCTCCGCTTGCTCCATCAGGGCCTTTACGATCTTAGGATGGCAATGTCCTTGGCTTAACGCCGAATATCCGGACAAGAAATCAAAATAACGTTTTCCCTCCACATCCCATACGAAAACACCTTCGCCTCTTCTCAGAACCACAGGCAGGGGATGATAATTGTGAGCACCATACTTCTCCTCACGGGTGATGTAATCTTCCGGTTTCATACTGCTACTGATTTAAATGATTAGCATACTGTAAGCGTTTCTTACCGTATATGCCAAAGATACGAAATAGGGGATTACAATATGTCACCGAAAGCGTATGTTAAGAAACATACATTCATGCAGGTATTTATGAACGTAGATACGTCGGTTAACCAAAAAGGTGTTGTAAAAGGCTTCTTCCGCTCTTTTACAACACCTCTCTATCAAAATCAATTAGAACTTATAAAGTTGTCAAATAGTTCTTCAACGGATTGGAGTACATCTCCAATAGTTTCTTACGTAAGAACGCCTCATCCTTATTCGGAAGGACGATCTTGTCCAACTGTCCTTGTATATACTCCTCGAACTGCTTCTTATCCTTCGGTCCGTAATGCTCGTGGAAACGGCGAGTACCGTTCAGCCAATCATAAGCTACGTAATTACAAGGATAGAAACGATAGTTCTTATAGATCTCCCGGTCGATAACGGATGCGATAGCGCTTACCAGCTCATTCTTCTCCATATCCTTGTCCAGTTTAGCCAAGGAATCATTGATCGGGGAAGTAATCGTAAAGTGGACACGACCCTTATTGTTCAAGATACCCGTTTCCATGCTCAATAGATCATCCCGCTGGCATTTCACGAAATCCGGATCATCCCGCTTCATCTGAAATTCTTTCGCCTTCAAGAAATCGCAAGGATCAAACTCGTAGGAGATAGCGACCGGCACGATATTCAAATCCATCAAATTCAACAACAGATTATCCTTATCACCGCCGATACTCAACATTTTTAATACGCTGCCCTGCGTACGATCGTCCGAATCCTTAGCACGTCCCTCACGCTGGGCGATCCATACAGACTCGTTCACATTCTTGATCGCATGATGGATATAGGCGGAAAGCGTCTTGCTGACCTCCAACATCTGACGAACAGAAACGCCACGCTTCACAATAAAACTATTGTTCAAGCGTACCAATGTCTCGATCCACGGACGGATTAAAAGATTGTCGCCGATAGCGACCTGCGTCATACCATACCCCACATCATATAACATGACATTCAAGAAGGAGGCATCCAATACGATATCCCTATGGTTCGAGATAAACGTACAGGCCGCCTTATCTTTCGGCAGACGGCTACGCCCTGAGATAGTAAGCGAGAAAGTAGTATTTTTCGCCACCGTCATTACAGCGTCATAGGCCAGAGTAGATTTAAACTCCTCCTTCGTCTTGCAAGCACGCATGGCAACTGAGAATTCCTCCCAATTCAAATTCGGCTTTATGTAACGTAAAGCCCGCTCAAAATCCTCATTGGCGACCAATTTTTCAATCGCGTCCTTCACCTCACTGTTGTTCAGCGGACGGATGTCGTCGAAATTAGGGGAAACTGTTTCTGTATCCATATCTATTCATTTTGTTTTTCTGTTTTTGAGTTCGTCTTCAATAATGTCTGTCATGACATCCTTTATATCCAATCCCGCCGCACGTACTTGCTGTGGGATAAAGCTGGTAGCCGTCATTCCCGGTGTCGTGTTTATTTCCAGTAAGACAGGCTCCCCGTCTGCCGGAATAATATAATCCACACGAATCAGTCCTTTGGCGCCCAATATATCGTAGATCCTTGATGTCTTGCGCTGTATCAACTCCGTCAACTCGGCGGAGATACGGGCCGGAGTGATCTCGTCCACCTGCCCGTTATACTTTGCGTCGAAATCGAAGAATTCGTTATCCGTAACCACCTCGGTCAAAGGAAAGACAACCTCTTTACCCTCCACCTTATAGCAACCGCATGTCACTTCCGTTCCATCGATAAAGCTCTCAAGAATCACCTCACGTCCTTCCCCAAACGCCTTAGCGATAGCGGGCTGGATAGCGGAGACCTCTTTCACCTTCGTCACGCCAAAACTACTACCCCCATCGTTTGGTTTCACGAAAATAGGCAAACCCAAACGAGTCACGACTTCTTCGTCCGTAATAGTCTCTCCCTTGAATAAATGAATGGATGCGGCAATTTTTACACCAAAGTCTTTCAAGTAATGATTGCATACGTATTTATTGAATGTCAAAGCGCTCACCAGCATCCCGCAAGACGAGTAAGGCATACCGATCATATCGAAATATCCTTGTAAACGTCCGTCCTCGCCCGGAGTACCGTGTATCGTTATATAAGCGAAGTCAAAATGCTTCGCCACGCCATTCTCCTTGAAGCTAAAATCATTCTTATCAATTGGTGTATGTTCCCCGCTAGGAAGTATAACCGCCCACTCATCCCTCTTAACGATGGCAATATATAAATTATATTTGTCTTTATCAATAAAAGAGTAGATTCCGTCCGCACTTTTTAATGAAATAACGATCTCGGAGGAATCTCCCCCTGCTACGATAGCGATGTTCTTTTTCATTTTTATAATTCTTTAGTGTTCGCGTATACACGCCATCTGTCGATCAGCTGCTGCATATCGGAAGGAATCTCGGAATCGAAAAACATCTCCTCTCCCGTAGTAGGATGAACGAACCCCAACGTCTTAGCATGCAAGGCCTGACGTGGACAAATAGCGAAACAGTTTTGCACGAACTGTTTATATTTAGTAAAAGTTGTTCCTTTCAAGATATCATGTCCGCCATACCGCTCATCGTTGAAAAGCGTATGACCGATATATTTCATATGTACACGGATCTGGTGCGTGCGCCCCGTCTCCAGACGGCACTCCACCAAGCTCACGTAGCCCAAGCGTTCCAATACGGTGTAATGGGTGACGGCAGTCTTGCCTTGATCGCCTTCCGGGAAGACGGTCATTTGCATACGGTCACGAGGATCACGGCCGATATTTCCCTCGATACGCCCCTCATCCTCTTGAACGATGCCCCATACCAAGGCACGGTATTTACGTTTGGTTGTCTTGTTGAAGAACTGCAGGCTTAGGTTACTCTTGGCCTCCGGGCGTTTAGCCACCACCAATAAGCCCGACGTATCCTTATCGATACGGTGTACCAAGCCTAAACGAGGATCGGAAGGATCATAATAGGGATCATCCTTCAAATAATAAGCCAAGGCATTCACCAACGTACCGGTATAATTACCGTGACCGGGATGTACGACCAAGCCTGCCGGCTTATTCACCACCAGCAAATCATCGTCCTCATATACTATATTCAAAGGGATATCTTCGGGAATAATCTCCAGTTCCCGGCGTGGGCGATCCATCACGATAGAAACCACATCCAAAGGTTTCACCCGGTAATTACTTTTCACCGGCTTATCGTTCACCAAGATACAACCCGCCTCAGCCGCCAATTGGATGCGGTTACGGGTAGCGCCCATCATACGGTCTACCAAGAACTTATCCACCCGGAGCAGGGATTGCCCCTTGTCCGCTACGAAGCGGAAATGCTCATACATCTGGCTCGACGATGTTTCGTCTTCTTCCGGCATCAACAGGTCGTCTACCTGTTCATCATCCATATCGTCCAAAAACTCGTCCATTCCCTTAAAACCAGTTTTCTATATCACTATCCAATGGTTCTACCGGAATACTATCCAAAGCCAATGAGTCGGGAAGCATATTCGGATCGCCACTGCTTACTTTCAATACCAGATGAGCGGTCAACGGTACATGTTCCCCTTTGAGCAAGGTACGCCCGTTTAACTCCACCCCCATCGCCAAATCTTTATAATCGCCCGGCACATACTCTATCTCGACCGACGAGAAGCCACGGGCCCGCAGCAAGGCATACGCCTGACGGAAAGATAAGTCTTCCACCTCCGGTATCACGGCCATCTGGGAGGTCAACGCGTTAATCGTAACAAAGACGATCCGCCCCTCTTTCACCTTCGATCCGACACCGGGAACCAACTCCACGATGGAGCCCGGAGCCACATCTTTCGAGAATACGGAATCGATCACGTTATAGCGTAGCTTATTATTCCCGAAAAACTCGGCGGCGTCCTCTAGCTTCATTCCTTTCACGTCCGGAACGACCACCGCTTGATTATGGCGGGTATAAGAATCCAGCCACGCCAGCACGCCATAAACAACGCCGCACGACACGACTATCACCAACAAGAGATTGATGACAAACGGATTCTTTATCAGTTTTACAAAAAAGTTACTCATTTCACGTATGTATTTGTAGGCGGTTCAAAAGTAGAAAAAAAACGGCATATAGACCAATATCCACCAGAGCAATACTACAAAAACAAAGAAAGTAAAGGCTTTTTAGGAAAAAACCTCTACTTTCTTTATAAATCTTTAGAACGTGACTAATTATCCGTTGTATTCGTCAGATACCGTTAATTTAGCTCTGCCTTTAGCACGACGAGAAGCTAATACTCTACGGCCATTAGCGGTAGCCATTCTTGAACGGAAGCCATGCTTGTTCTTTCTTTTTCTGTTGGAAGGTTGGAATGTTCTTTTCATCTTTCTATATTATTTATTATTATTCGCATACTTATTCGGGCTGCAAAGATAGAGCCTTTTTTTTAATAAACAAAGGGTTGCGCAATTTTTTACACAAGAACCTTTGATATCAGACCAAAGCAAGTTAACTGCATGGGGCAAGTAAGTTAACGTCATCGGCAAATGAAGAAAGCGATGCCGCCCATCTCCTTACGGAATAAATGGCATCGATAAAGCACGAATGCTATATGAGGTAAAGGGCCGGGGAGGAGGTGCAGCCTACGTGTAAAACAAATTCAATCCATTGTGTGCTGCACGCTCCCCGCATCCGTCATTCACATGATGGATGGGAACCCATTATATTATCTCATATTCACAAATACATAATTACTGGTACTACTTTTCGCCAAATCAGATACAGACATTTCCGCAGTATACGTACTTCCCCTATATGTGTGTGTAAACGTTATTTCATCATCTGCATACACGGATACTTTATCCAATATTATTCTAGAGCTACTATTAGTTCTAATTGCTGCTCCTCCACCACTTGATATGGAATAAGTGATTGTTACATTACTTCCCACATTGCTTCCATTTCTTCGACATTGCAAATAGAAAGTTTTCGTCTCTTTAACTTTTTCAGGTCTAGTATAACTCAAATCAGAAACAGGATTGAATAAATCAGCCTTTAAAATAACATCATCTTCACCATCATTTGCTGTATTCGTTTTAAATTGAATAACCTTCTCTTCAGGACTAAATATCTGATCCGTATAGACGTAGTACCAATCGCTCGCTCCGGTCGTTTCCAAACGAACACCGGGTTCTACCGCATACAGTTTTTTAGTATATATCTTATATTCAATGGGGAATAAGGATTCATCAATATCTTCCGGTATCGAGAATTTCAGATAAGCATCTTGCTTCTGACCTGCGGCAATTTCATTTGTACCTGTTCCCTCCTTCACGTCTTCAAATCTCGGATTGATAAAGTTATAAGGGGGACGTAAGACCAATTTAATCTTACGCTGCAAATTACCTCCTACCACGTAGAAATACGCTATCTTCTCACCGGAGCCAGGAGCCGGCTTTATATTGGCTGTAATCGTTATCGTCTGATTGCCAGAAGGTATCCAAGAAGGATAACTTAAGTTACCATCTACGACATCCGACATTCCCTCATCCGGAACCACACTCAACTGCCCTGCTCCCGCATATGTCGCAGTCATCGACAATGTGTTAGAGGACCCCGTAAAAACGAATGTCGTCTTTGTAACATTCAAGGCCTCACCATCATAAGTTATATTCGGATACTTTTCCATAATAGCCGAGGCCGTGATATTATTATCCGCTATCACATTTTCATCTATAACCTCAGCCCACGTAGCTCCTTTTCTGGAAACGCTCTTGACCGTTATATTAAAGGCATAATTACGAACGACATCATAAACACGAGTTACCTTATCATTCTCATCCTTTACGGCAAGATCAATCTTATAATATGTATAGGTCTTGCTACCATCAAATTGCGCCTTAATAATAACAAAAGTCGCTTTCTTATCTTGATTATAATGTTCAAAAGTATACACAGATTTACCCAGCTTTGCATATTTACCATCCTCTGGCTCATTCTGTGGCGCATAAAAATCTTGATTTGGAATATTCAACTTTCCCTCATCTTTATACCCGATAGATGCCAACTGCGATTCATTATAAATAAGATAAGAAACATTTTCCAATTTCTCAGCTGCCTCCGATGAGAGATTCAGCGTTATTTTAGCCCAGTTTCGTAGTAGTTCAACATTGTTACTACCAGCAGCTTCCAGACTATTGCTTATATTTTTCGCAGGAATATCACTAAAAGTTCTCTTTCCCCAAAAGATTTGCTTATCTGTCACTAACGAGGCCATTCCGCTTTCTAGGGAAGGGGTTAACGTTCCATCATTGGCGACAAAATGGATGGTACGGGTCTCTTTTGAGATAGAAGCCGTATATCCATTGCCAGAAACAACAGCCTCTACAACTGGAGAGATAAACTCTCCATCCTCATTAAATGTATATAGATATAAGGACTCAACACCTTTCTCCACATCCCCGGTCGCTTTCGTAATCTCAAGAGCATTCGGAGCATCTACAGAGAACGAAAGAGAGACCATTGATCCATCTGTCGGTTGAATTTCTATTTGTTCTATTTCCTCTGTCGCACATGAAGCGAGCAACAGCAATACAGAAAACAAGCCATATATTTTTTTTATCATAATTACCTAATATTAAAGGTTCATAAAATCAGTAAAGATCATGTACACAGCGAACAAATCTATTGTTATTAGTGCTATTTGTTGTTTCATATCTGTAACCTGTACCCTTGGCTCCAAAATAATAACACCAATATTTTCTAGCACTCCAATACTGCCCCCCCGTATTGTATAAATAATTTACTACTTGATCTGAATTCTGTATCGTATACATAAATTCCAATTCTGCCAAAGTAGGTAATCGCCACGTTCCTGCTTCATAAGAATGATAAACACCTCTTTCATCCGTATAATGCTCTTCATACACCTCACAACGTTTAACTGCTTTATCATAGTTATAACTACCACCAGACACCGTTCCATATCGAGATGCAACTACAAATCTTGGCGAAACCAATTCATTGGACAACATATCATTTTTTGTTAGTCCTGTAATTTTATCATAAGGATCGCCAATAACTAATGTTCCCGGAGCAATAGTCGTTACAGTAAACAAATTGGGATTAGTACTACCCGTCGGACTGGCGGGTGTATTAGTTCCCCCAGAAACAACTCCTGTCAGATATTGAGGAGGATACTGATCCACTGCAATTCCTAATACTTTCAAACCCTCTGCATTATGAACTCCAAAAACAAATTGCTTTGGGAAATAATTCTCTGGTAATTTACTCGTAATTTTGATATATCCACTCTTTCCTAAATCTCCTATTATAGACGGATACTGCTTATCTCTATTATCATAGTATCCTGTACCTTTAGTAATAACATTTCCTTTTAACTCATACTTTTCATAAGTCGCATAAGATGGTTGATCAATCGTAATATTCGAGCTAGAAGCAAACTCTATCTTATACTCAGTGATATTCGCCATCACCACCTTAGCCTCCCTAACGAACAAATACTTCAAATCCGCAATAACCACATCCACGACAAACTTTTCCACGCCTTCCCACGGTGTTGTAGATACCGTAAAGTTGATTCGTTGTGTCTTCATGGATATTTTACCTGTAAGCTCATATCTATTACCATGTATGATACCATTTGTCGTACATCCTTCAAGCTCTGTCGTAGGATTAAAATCCTCATATTTATAAGAATGATCTTTCTCTTCCTCTATAATACTTCCCTTTGTTACATTTTGAATAGTCATATCCTCATTAAAGGTAGTCGTGACCTGTATCTTTTGTAAATCACCCGTTACATATATAGACAATGGGGTTAACGTTGTGTTCAACTTCTCATAGGTATAAAAAGGTAACGCAACGCCATTTTGCAATGTAATATCCTTTGCCGTAGAGAAAGCATCATCATATTGATTATCTCGACCAAGCAATATTAAATCTGATTTCTGATTGATATTCTTGACCGTAAGTTTAGTTACAGTATAGAACCACTGGTTGGTTACTTTTGTATCAGCTGTTGTAGACACAGTCTCCGGCTCTTCATCTACCGTAAACTTCATATCGATGCGTGCCGCTAATTGTGTCATCGGAACAGATATACTTGTCACAGCCGTATTTAGGTCATACGCAGCCAACTCCCCGACCTTTACCAAATTTGAAGCATCAAAAGTTCCACCTGAAACAGTTTCCGACAAACCTTTCAGGTTCTCATAAGTAGTCGTTTCCAATCTAGCCAAGTCCTCATAATGCGTTGAATTCGCAATTGCTACGATACGAACCTTACCTGTCTTTGCTTGTATATTATCAATTTTATAAGCAATCAATGTTTTTCCATCAATCGTTACGGTAGAATTGGAAATTCCCCCGTCAAACGCTACAGACTTGTACTCCAAGCACTCACCCACAGTTCCATTCGCCTCATTAAATATAGCGACCACAACATTATTCACTTTTACCTCATCCTCCGTCGAATATGTATACCCTTCAGCGATATCCCCTCCAGCTTTCGTCATCGCTGTCACTTCTCCCAAAGTAAGAGTCATAGAGAATGAGATATCCCGCCCGTCCTCATTTCCTCGCTGAACTTCTTCTTCCGAGTTACAGCTCGTGAAAAGCAGTCCGACAAACAGCACTGATAATATATTCCTTATTTTCATAATCTTGTATTTTTATTTTACCCGTTTACACCTTAATTATCTTCCATAGGAATGGATATGGTATTATTCAACCAATCTCTTGTATAGCAAAGTAGTTCTGTCTCGACCTTATCTCCAATAATAGTCATATTGACAACCAAGCGATAAACATATCCGGATTTTACACCATGCAAAATATTCCCCTCCTTATTGATCACAAACGGCCTCGTAGTTCTTTCCTCATTGCTATTTCCTATTTTGAACCGAACCTGCATTTTTACTTGATCACTCTCTTCCTTCGCCAGATTCCGGAAAGAATAAAAAGACAATAGATTCTTATTATCTACAAAAGAATAAGTTGACGGAAGCTCCGATACTCCATCATATACCTCCACATTACACGTCTTATTCTCCTGCAAATAAGTCGCATTTTTATGAGTTTGCTCATTTGTCGTATAACTCTCAGGATTCAAGTTCAACAGATCCACTCCTGTAACAGTAATCTTCTCTTGAACAGATGCTCCTTGAAAACCAGAAACATTAAATTCCGCAAGTTCTATACGAGCGGTTAGCTGAGAAAGAGGGACTGGACCAACTTCTAAAGGTTTTTCCAATGCTTCCCTAATTGTCGCATAACCGGCAAAGTTGGAATCAAAATTGATATTCATTTTCCCTACTTTAACTAAAGCATCCTTATTATCCTGTATTATATCGTTTATATCACTTTCCGATTGACAACCCGCAAACGATTTAGAGCTATTAGCGATTACCATTACGGAGTAAGGGCTAGGCTTTTTCACTTTCACGATTACTTTTGCCCAGTCATCTTCCGTGCCGTTTTTCTTTTTAACGATATAATTCTCGCTATTTACAAACAGCCCTTCCATTATCGAATTGACTTGCCCACCCTCAAAAAAAATCAATGTACAATTATCAATCTTTGCCTCGTCCATGGAAGCAGGCAATGTCCCTGCGCCAGACAAGGATTTTGTCTCCAAAGAAAAAAGAGAAACTTTCATAGAAAGGGCAACCTCTCCCTCCTCTATCACAACACTCCCCGAATGTCCTTTCTCTATATCCCTCAGCGCATCATCATCCATTGAGCACGAGACCGCCAGCAGTAACAAGCAGATACTTGAGATTATCGTCTTTATTTCCATATTCTTATATTTATTCGTTCAACTTCCTTATTCTTGATAAAAGACATTAAGATGGATTGAGTTCAGATAGGACTAAGGGCGGTGAGTTACGTAGGAAAATAGGCTAAATAAGGAAAGATCAATCCTCTCCATTATTGAATGGCAAATTGAGCTGATCTGAAAATAATGTCTACCAAAATAATAAAATTGGATAGAATATGCAATCTGACAAGTATTTGGAATGGAAGGAAAGGTATTAGTCCTATCTGTACTAGATACCGGAAATTTGTAAGTTAGGCTTTTTACACTGACAAAATTAAATGGATACATTAATGAATGGAATAGGCGGAACTTTCAACTTTAAGGGGTAAAACTAGCAATTTAAGGTTTGTTGAAATAAACGATAGAGAATCCTATCATTTCGATAGAGATACCCATGCTGCCAGAGAAACATTATAGGTCATGGTTGCTTTTTTATGAATAGGAACAAAGATAATCGTTTAATTCATTATCTTTGTGGAAGTATAAACAAATAAACAAGATAACTATGAAAAATAAATCATCGTTAGTACGTTTCGATTGGGCGATCAAACGTTTACTTCGCCAAAAGTCCAATTTTGTAGTCCTCGAAGGTCTTTTATCCACCCTTCTCGGGGAAAACGTGATTATTGTCCGCATCCTAGAAAGCGAAGGTAACAAAGAGGATAGCGAGGACAAGTTCAACCGCGTAGACGTATTGGCAGAAAACAGTAAAGGCGAGCTGGTAATCATCGAGGTACAAAACAACCGGGAGCTAGATTATTTTCACCGTATGCTATATGGCACATCCAAGGCAGTCACCGAGTATATTCATGAGGGAGAGAAATACGGTACTATCAAGAAAATCTACTCCGTAAACATTATCTATTTCGATCTTGGGCAGGGAAAGGATTACGTATATCACGGGAAGACCCAATTCAAAGGTATTCATTTTGACGATATATTGAAACTATCCACCCGCCAACGGGAACAATTCGTCAAACAAGAAGCCGGCGATATTTTTCCTGAATATTACGTATTACGTGTCAACGAGTTTGACGAACTGGCGAAAACACCCCTCGACGAATGGATCTATTTCCTAAAAACAGGAGAAATAGATGAACATGCCACCGCCAAAGGATTGCCGGAAGCACGGGAGAAGTTACGGATCGATAAACTCAGCCCTTCCGAGAAGGGCCAATACTACGCCCACATGGAAGCCCTTCGATATCAAAGGAGCGTCATCGAGACCGGATGGATAGAAGGGCATGCGGATGGACGAGCGGAAGGCAGAGCAGAAGGTATCGCGGAAGGACAGAACCTAGAGAAACGTCAAATTGCCGCCAACTTGAAAAAGCAAGGGCTTCCCATCGAGATCATAGCGAATTGCACAGGGCTCTCTCCCGAAGAGATAGCGGACTGTTAGCGCAAACTTAAAAAGGGGCTGTCCAAAAAGTCGGATAGCCCCTTTTGCTATTGTTTATTTCGGTAAAAAGTATTATCTTACCGTTGCAAAAAACAAACATTATAGCAATGGCTAAGATAGTATTTAAAGAGTTAACT